>OLGB01000067.1_pt1 | contig 145209 bp, 138 predicted proteins | sample 1605691 | NCBI WGS metagenome assembly OLGB01 (sample SAMEA3888925, study PRJEB22519) | human gut metagenome | biome: human gut; feature: human-associated habitat; material: faeces | place: Denmark | collected 2010 | reverse complement strand
GACTTAAAAATGCTATAATTAGTGCAAATGTTATTAATGTCCGCTTTTGTTCTATATAGAAACAAAAAATAATGCAAGGTTTGGTTTTGTATAAGAATAAATTAAATATAGGAGTAGTTGCTATGAGAATTGTAGGAAAATTTACTGATGAAGAACTTGAATTATTAGAGAATTTAGGAATAGAGGTTAGAGATAGAGAATATTCTGATTATGAGATAAAAGATATGGAAGATATAGTTATGGATGCTGTTATGAGTAATTTGGATAATGAAGGAGAGTTTACTGAAATTGCTGAAACGTATAATTGGATTCATGATAAGTTAGTTCAAATTGAAAATGATGGTGAGATGGAGTATGAGGATGCTACTTTAAGACCTTTTTTAACTGATGAGCAAATAAAATTGATGGAGCTAAATAATATTGACTTGGATAGAGATTATACTTTACCAGATTTAGAAAAATTAGAGGATTTAGTTTATAATATTATGATGACTCATATGGATGAAAATGGTGACTATACTGAACTTGCAGAAAAATATGAGAAGATAATTGATGTAATAGTTAAAATTGAGAATGAGATGTAAAATAAAATTTTTATAGGGTGATATGTATGACGAATTTATTAATAAAATTATTTGTAAAGGATAATGAAAATCCGAAAGATGAAAATGTAAGGCCTAAATATGCGATGTTATCAAGTATTACAGGCATTGTTGTTAATTTGTTGTTATCAATTTTTAAATTGGTGATAGGAATTGTTACTAATTCTATGTCAATTATTTCTGATGCTTTGAATAACGTTACTGATACTGGCTCATCGATTGTAACTATGATTGGTTTTAAATTGTCTCAGAAAGAAGTGGATAATGAACATCCTTGGGGACATGGTAGGATGGAGTATATTACTGCTTTTATTGTTGATATTTTAATTATATTGGTTGGTGTGGAATTATTACAAAATTCTGTAGATAAAATTATTCATCCGGTTATGCCAACTGTTAATGGTGTTGTAATATTTTTATTGGTTGTAGCTATTTTAGTTAAGTTATGGCTATTTGTGTTTTATTCAAAGATTGCAAAGAGGATTGATTCTTCAGCTATAAAAGCTACTGCATATGATAGTATTTCTGATTGTGTGTCAACTTTTGTTGTATTATTTTCGAGTGTTATAAGTTTAATATTTGGTATAACAATTGATGGCTATGTTAGTATATTAGTTGCAATTTTCATTTTAATTACTGGCGTTAAGGCATTAAAGGAAACTATTGATATATTGCTTGGCTCTAAACCAGATAAAGAATTTATTGATCAGATAAGTGAATTTGTAAAAAAATATCCTATGATTGCTGGAATTCACGATATTATGGTTCACGATTATGGCCCTGGTAGAAAGATTGTTTCTTTTCATGCGGAAGTTCCAGCAGATGCTAATATTTGTGAAGCCCATGATATTATTGATGAGCTTGAACAAGATATGTTAAAAGAGTTTAAATGCATTACAACTATTCATATGGATCCAATTGTTGTTAATGATGCAAAAATAAATGAGGCTAAAGCTTCTGTTGAGAAAATTGTTAAAGAAATTAATGAAAATTATTCTATTCATGATTTTAGAATGACTGATGGAGGCAAAAGAATTAATTTAATTTTCGACTTAGTTATTCCAAGGGATGATAAAATTGATAAAGATGCTTTAAGAAAAGAGATTATAGAAAAGGTTAAAAAGATAGATAGTAAATATTATGTGGTTTTTACGATTGAGCATTTATTTGTATAAAAGACTCGAAAAAAATTTGATTATGTATTTTTTTATGTTATAATGTCTAATGTAATATTCGTTATTACTTGAAAGTAATAATCATTGAGGTGAGTATGGAAGCAAAGAAACGCAGTGATATTAAGTATTTGACTAGATTATTTTGGATTTTTATAGTTGGTAGTTTAGTCGGATTTGCATATGAGAATATTTTGGTTTTATGTCAAAAAGGACATTTTATTTTACGACAGGGGCTGTTGTATGGACCGCTTATTCCTGTTTATGGAGTTGGAGCGGTTATATATGAACTTACCATTCCAAAAATGGAAAGTCATTTAAAAGCCTTTTTCTATTCTATGTTTTTCGGTGCTGTTACAGAATATGCTTGTTCATACATACAAGAAGTTTTATTTGGAACAATTTCTTGGGATTATCATTGGGTAACAATTAATTTTAACGGTAGAACAAGTTTATTACATGCTTTTTATTGGGGACTTGCGGGAGTTATATTTTATGATATAATCCATCCGTGGTTCGATAAAATTATGAATAAACCATTTACTATGAAAGTGAAAGTAATTACTGTTATTACACTTATTTTTATAGTTGTTGATGTTGGGCTTTCGGGATTAGCTTGCTATAGACAGAAAGAACGTGTTGAGGAAATTCAAGCTAAAAATAATTTAGATAAATTTTTGGATAAGCACTATCCAGATGAAAAGATTGATAAGATATATACTAATAAAATTTTAAAAGTTACCAACATTCCATGATGCTTTTGAAAATTATATAAAATAACAATGTACAGAAATTTGCAAAGCAAATTTCGTGTGTGAACAAAGACGTGGACTTAGAAAAGTTATAATTGGTATAAATGTTATTAATGTCCGCTTTGATTCAAAGAAAAAATATAGGGCACTGCTTTTTTGGCAGTGCTTTTGTAATTAAAAAGAAATGTTTATTTTATTGTTATAATTTTTATTTAATGGTATACTTTTGTCGGATGGGGTGAGATTATTGAGAAATAAGAAAAAAAGAAGAAGTAAAAGAGTACAAAGATTGTTTTTGTTTTTAATAATTGCTGTAATTATTATGACTGTTGCACTTGGAGTTCAGATTAAAAAACTTCAAGAATTAAATGCTAGCAAAAATAAGGTTTCTAATTTTTCAGGTGAACAACAAAATGATGCTGAAAAAATAGATGCTAATGCAAAAATAGATATTTTGAAGTATGATTCTTTTATTGGTAAAGTGTATACTCAAAGCCAATTAGAAAATATGATAAATAGAGATATTTCTGATTTATATAATAATTATGATAAACCTAAAGAAATCGAATATGAATGTACTTCAGAAAGTGCGTCAAATAGTGATGTTGCTGAGAATATTGCAATAAAAACTTATGAAAATGATTTTAATACGGTTAAATCTGCAGATGTTATAGGACAAAATGAATTATATTATGTAGTTAATGTCAATTATGATTATACAAATGGAAGTCTAACTAAAAGATATTCTAAAAATGCTATTGTTTTTAAGAATTTTTATTATGACGATGAGGAAAACGTTTTTAATGTTGATGATGTAGAAAATGTTAAAACTATTTTAGATTTAGACAATTACATTAATGATTTTTCAAATGGTGCTAAGATTGATATTCAATCATTTATTCAAAAAAATGGTCAAAATTATGAATATACTTTATATTATTTAAGTTTAAATTATGGTCAATCTGATAAAAAAGATACAGTTGATTTAATGAAAAAGGTTGTTTCAATTGATGCTGCAACTGGTAAAGTCGTTGGAACTGATAAGCTTTCAGTTAGAACTGGCGTTGAAATTGAGTAGGAGTGAAATATGAATAAATTAGGAGATAAGTTTATTTCAGGTCAAATTATTAATTTAGATTGTGAACCTATGGAGAAACTAGAAAAACTTGCTACAGATTTAAGAATAAAAGAAGAGAATTTAAGATTAGATTTAGATGCGGCAATGAATCAAATGATAAATGAATAAAGGAGTTTACTATGAATTTGGGTGCAAAGAGAAATTTAAGAAATTTGTCTAGAACTAGTGAAAAATATACTTTTAAAGGAATAAAGTTTGCAGGAATAGATATGCTTACAGCAACGGAATTAAATGATGAAAAATTAAGTAAAAAAAATGATAAAGTGCATTGTTTAATTACAAATGCTGGTAAGATTACACCAAGTGTTAGTTTCAGAAGGCCATCAATTTCAATTACTTCTGCTAATTATTTTTTTGATGAATGTAGTTGTGGCAAGGAAAATAATCCTGTAGAGTCATTAAGAATTACTTTAAAGACGTCTGAAAATGTTTTGGAGAATATTCTTGGAAATGCAACAAGACAAAATGAAAGAAGTATTAGTAATACAAAGGATAAGAAAATGGATTTTGAAAGATAGGAGTTTTTTTTAAATGAATACACTAAAGACATGTCAAGATTTACTTGATACAATTACTGATATTGCTGATGTTGAGGCTAATAGATTACTTATTTGGGCTACTATTTATACTCGAAAATGTCAGGCTATTAAGAAAAGAAAGTTAGATAATTTTAAAAGTTATTTTGATAACCAAATTGCTTTTTATAAGAGAAGTTATCAGAAATATGCTAAAGAATATGAAAAATTGTATTATGAGTACGAAAAAGCAATTGATAGATTGATTGAACAATATAATGCTTATTATAATTATGTTCAAAATGAAGAGGTTTTTGCAAAGAGTAATCAAAAGATTGCTATAGCTAATTTTTTAGTTAGTAAAGATGGTTTGGATAGAGCGAAGCTTAATGGGAATTATGCTTTGATGGAAAAATCAAGCAAGAAAGTATTTGCTACAGCACAAAAGAAATTGAACTATGATATTATTATTGATGAATGTGATAGTAGATTAACGGAATGTGCTAATGATACATATGCTGATTTGGATGAGTTATTTAGTATTTGTGATTCTGGACTCAATTTAAAAAGAGAAGGTTACATGAAAAGATTAAAGAACTTTTTTAAACTTACATTTGGCGGAGAAAAGGGATTTAAAAATTATGTTTTAGAACCTTTGAAAACGAAGGTTGCTAATATTGATAAATTGTCAATTATAAGAACTTCTAATGTTAAAATAAAAATGATTAGATTTGTTTCACAGATGGAGAATATTAGAACGGATGTTAATTTAACTTTTAATGAGACTTTGAATAAAAATTAAGGGATGTTGTAATGAAAAAAATTATTTTAAGATTAATTATTATAGCTTTGTTATGTTTAATTGCGGTTGCTACTGTTTTTTTAGGGGCTGGATATTCAATGTATTCTAAGGCTATTAAGGCTGAGAGCATTGATGATAAAATAGCAGATATAAGGAGTAATGCGAATTATACTAAAATAGATGATGTTTCCAAAATGTATAAAAATGCGGTTGTTGCAGTTGAAGATCATAGATTCTATAGCCATTGTGGAATTGATGTGTGGGCTATTATGAGAGCTATGGCTAGAAATGTTAAGTATAAGGAATTGCTAGAAGGTGGCAGTACGATAACACAACAATTGGCTAAGAATACGTATTTTACTCAGAATAAGGAACTTACTAGAAAAGTTGCTGAAGGATTTATGGCTATTTCATATGAAAAGAAATTAGAAAAAGACGAAATTTTAGAATTATATATTAATACTAGTTATTTTGGAAATGGATATTATGATATTAAGGAAGCTAGTTTGGGATATTTCGGAAAGTTACCTAATGATATTAATGATTATGAAGCTACAATGTTAGCTGGTGTTCCGAATGCTCCGTCTGTATATGCTCCAACGGTTAATTTTAAGTTGGCTTCTGAAAGACAGACGCAAGTTTTAAACAAAATGGTTGAGTATGGTTATATTACTGATGAGAAGAAAAATGAAATTTTGAGTATGACGGAACAGTATAGAGAATATTTTAATAAAGGAAGATAATTAAAAGATTAGTTTGAAAATAGCTAATCTTTTTTGTATTATATGAGAGGGTTTTGAAATTATTGTAGAAGAAAATATTTTCTTAATAAATAATTCTAATTTTAGTGCAACTTTTTTAATTTTAAAATTGTAATATAGATGTAAAAGAAAAAGTGGTTATGGAGGGGCTTAGTTACGATTAATATTTAATTTAGTAAATATAAAGGTAGAAGGTATAAAAATGCCTTCTATTTTTTAGACAATTTTGTACATATGTCTAAATTTTAGCAAACTCATAGGTAAAGTGCTTGACAGAATACCCAAAAGAGAGTACACTTGTTTTTTAGAAACAGATAAAAATGTTAATGATTGTAGCAATACATTAATAGAGGAAAGGTGATGATATTATGAAAAAAGATAAAATTTTTACTATTATAATTTTCATGGTAGTTTTGTTAATACCATTAATTTATAGTTTCTTTTATTTGAAGTCTTATTGGAATCCATATGGAAACTTGAGTGATATGAGAATTGCTGTTGTTAATTTGGATTCTGGAAAAGATGGTTCTAATGAAGGAAATGAATTTGTTAAGAGCTTAAAAGAGAGTGATACTTTTAATATTCAAGAGGTGTCTGAGACAGAAGCGGAAGACGGAATGAAAAAAGGTGATTATTATGCAACAATTAAAATTCCAGAGAATTTTACAGAGTGCTTGAAGAGTGCTTCTTCAGAGGATAAACAAATCGCAACAGTTACATATAGTCCAAATCAGGCTACAAATTATTTGGCAACACAGATTGTTAATAGTGCGGTAAAAACTATTCAATTAAATTTACAATCTAAGGTTGATAAAGAGATTATTGCTGAGTTGTCAAATAAATTAAATGAGGTACCAAATAGTTTACAAACAATTAGCAATGGTGCTGATTGTATTTTAAATGGTGCTGAGAGTTTAGATTCTGGTATAAAACAAATTAGTGATGGAACTAATCAATTAAGTAATAGTTATTCTGAATTTAATGCTGGTGTTCAATCTGCATGTTCAGGAAGTGAGAATTTACAAAGTGGTATAGCTCAAGTTTCAAGTGGAGTTGCTAATTTACAAGCTGGAAGCCAAAATCTTGATGGAGCTATAGATCAAATTAATAGTGGAATTGACGGCATGAGTGCTAATGGAGCAGAGAGTGTAACAGCTCTTGTTACTGGTGTTAATAGCTTAAATGAGAATGCAGGTAAATTAAATTCTTATGCTACAGATGGAGCAAATTTATCAAAGAGTTTAGCTACAGATGTAAATGTTTATGTTGGTAATGTAAATGCTATGCAACAAGAATTACAAGCACTTTTAACTAATTCAACAGTATCTAGCGAAGAGGTAAAAAATGTATTGGCTAAATATAGTCCAACATTGAGTGAGAAATCTTCTATAGCAGAAACAAGTAAGAAATTAGCTCAAAATGATGGTGTTGCTAGTGCATATGCAAGTGGTGTATATAAAGGAACTAGTGAGTTACTTCAAAAATCAAGTGGATTAACTCAAATGTTCCAAGGTGTTCAAGGATTAAAATTAGCATTGGCTGAGGTAAAGAAAGGAACTACTACTTTGAAAAATGGTACAAATACGTTAGCAAACGGTACTCAAACTTTAGCAAATGGTAGTGCTACTTTAACTTCTGGATTAGCTAAATTAAATTCAAGTTCAAATCAAATTGATAATGCTATAAAAACAATTAATACAGGTGTTAGTTCAGCATCTGATGGAAGTACACAATTAGTTGATGGTGTTCAAACATTTAAAACATCAATAAATGAAGGTATGGAGACTACAAAGAAACAATTAAAATCTTTAGACGGAATTGAAGAATTTGGTGAGAAACCTATTAATTTTGAAACTGAGGAATATGGTAAAGTTGATTCTTATGGAATTGCTTTCACACCATTATTCTTATGTATAGGTCTTTGGGTTGGAGCTTTAATGGCATATGTTGTTTTGTATTATGATCATGATGAGAGATTCGGAATTTTAGGAATTACAAGTAAAAATAAAATTTTACAAAATGTTATATATATTGCAATAGGAGCAGTTGAAGGATTAGTTACAGGTATATTATTAAAAGCTGGTTTAGGATACACAGTAGAAAATATGGCATTATATTATGGTGCAAGTATTTTAATTGGAATAACATTTATGAGTATTATACAATTTTTAATTAGAAACTTTGGAGATATTGGTAAATTCTTAGCTCTTATAGTTTTAGTTTTACAATTAGCTGCAGCAGGTGGTACATTCCCAATAGAAACTATTGATAAAGGTTTCCAAGCAATATCACCATATTTACCAATGACATATTCAATTAAGTTGTTAAGAGAAATTTTAGTTCCAACAGCAATTAACTTTAAGGTACAATATATTGGAATTTTAATTGGTATAAGTGTAGTAACATTTGCAATTACTGGAGTAGTTGATATTATTAAAAAAAGAAAAATAATTGATGAAAATAAGTAAGATTATTCTTCAATGGCTAGAGTCTATAAGATTCTAGCCATTTTTTATGCTTAAAATGAAGAACATTGGTTTTCTTGACAAGTAACGATTTTATATGTAGGATTAAAAAGGAATTTGTTATATTATAGGAAAATTCTATGATATGAATTTGAAAAAATCTTGAAATTTTATATATTTTTTTGGGAGTGTTTGTAATGAAATACATAGGAAGAAAAAGATTATTTATTCTTGTAATTGTTGTGATTGCAGTTGTTCTTGGAAATGTTGTTAATGTTTTTGCTGCTACATCAGCAGAAAATTTAAGAAAACAGCAACAACAAAATCAACAGCAAATTGAAGATGCAAAGAATAAACAAAAAGAAATCAGAAATCAGATGACAGATATACAAAGACAAGTTGATGAATTGGATTCTAAAATTTCTGATTACGAAAGTGATATTTACGATTTAAATTCACAAATTGAAGAGGTTTCAAAAAATATAAATTCTGCCGAAATCGAACTTCAAAAAACACAAAAAGATTTAGAAGAAAAAGAAGATTTGCTTGAAAAGAGATTAGTTGCATCATATAAAGCTGGTTCTACATCTTACTTAGATGTTTTACTTGATTCTGATAGTTTAACATCATTTTTATCTTCATACTATTTAGTAGAACAAATTTCAGAAAATGATACAAAATTAATTAATACGGTAAAAGATACTAAACAGCAAATTGAAAATTCAAAAGCTCAATTAGAAGAGAATAGAGCATCTTTAGAAAATATTAAACAAGCAGAAGTGGCTAAGAAAAGTGAATTAGATGCTACTAAAAAAGAGAAAGAGCAAGCTGTTGCTAATTTATCAAATGAAGACAAAGAAGTACAATCAAAAATAGATGAGATGAGATCTGAGGATTCTAAAATTAGAGCTGCTATTGCTAAAGCTGAAAGAGAAGCAAGCAGAACTTCTAGCAGAGGTAATGGTGGAAGCAGAAGCTCTTCATCAAATCCAGGTGGATTTATTTATCCAGTTCCTGCTGCATATAGTAAGGTAACATCTGGTATGTATTATTCAGGTTCAAAAAGATATCATGGCGCATATGATTTTGGTTCAGGCGGAATAGCAGGCCAACCTGTTTATGCTGTTAAAGATGGTACTGTTATTTATACAGCTAATTTGACTAATAGTTATGGTACACATGTTATAATAAGACATAGTTCTGGTTTATATACATTGTATGCTCATGGTCAAGCTGGTTCGCTTTCTGTTTCTGTTGGACAAAAGGTTTCTCAAGGTCAGCAGATTATGAGAGTAGGAAGCACTGGAAATTCTACTGGTGCACATTTGCATTTTGAGGTTAGAGTTGGTTCTGGTGGGTATGGTGATAGGGTTAATCCTGGGGCATACTTACCATAGTGAAGTTAATTTAAAGCAAGGTTTTTCCCTTGCTTTTTTGATGTATAAAATAAAGGAAAAATCCATATAAAATTTTTGAATCACCGCGCAGGGACCAAACGAGCGAAGCGAGTTCGATTGAAGCATTCTACCCGATTTGAAAATAAAAATGATAAATTTTTATTTTCAAGAATCGAAGAATGCGACAGCAAGGTGTGAAAAAATTTTGATATGCATTTTTCCTTATATTTATAATAAAAAATAAAAAAACTATTGACTTAGAGTAGCTTCTAAATGATATAACAATATATGTAAATATCTTATATAATAGTAAAGTTTTTCGAACTTTCTATTATATGGGATAACAATGCACAGAAATTTGTTTTACAAATTTCTGTGCACGAACAAATACGCGGATTTAAAAAGCTATAATAAGTTATAATATTATTAATGTCCGCTTTTGTTCTACTTGTTTTAAAATATAGATTAGAAAGGATTGATTATAATGGAAAAATCTAAAGTTTATTTCACAAAGAAGATTACTCCAGAAAATATTGTGAAGATGTATGATGTATTAGGAATAAAGTTACCTGGAAAGGTTGCTGTTAAGCTACATTCAGGAGAGCAAGGAAATCAAAATTATTTAAAACCAGAGTTTGTAAAACCAATGATTGAACATGTTAATGGAACAGTTGTTGAGTGTAATACTGCGTATGGCGGAGCTAGAAACTCTACTGAAAAACATGTTGAGCTAATGAAAGAACATGGATGGAGCAAATATTTTGATGTTGATATTCTTGATGCTGAAGGACCAGATTTAGAAATTGAAATACCAAACGGTAAACAAATTAAGAAGGATTATTTAGGTAAAGATATAAAGAAATATGATTCAATGTTAGTGTTATCACATTTCAAAGGACATCCTATGGGTGGATATGGCGGAGCTTTAAAGCAATTATCAATTGGATGTGGCTCATCTGCTGGAAAAACTTATATTCATTCAGCTGGTGCTGAAACAGATCAAACAAAATTATGGGATAACTTATCTGAGCAAGATAGATTCTTAGAATCAATGGCAGATGCTGCTTCAGCTGTTCATAATATGTTTGAAGGAAAAATTGCATATATAAATGTAATGTGCAATATGTCTGTTGATTGTGATTGTTGTGCAGTTGCAGAAGATCCTTGTATGAAAGATATTGGTATTTTAGCTAGTTTAGATCCAATTGCTATTGACCAAGCTTGTATTGATTTAGTATATAATTCAAATGATGAAGGAAAAGATCATTTTATAGAGAGAGTTGAAAGTAGACATGGTATTCATACAATTGAAGCTGCTGCTGAATTAGGTTTCGGAAATAGAGAATATGAATTAATTAATGTAGATTAATGAGAGACACATATGTTAGAAGAAATAGCGAGTTATTTAAAGTATACTGATGAAAATGATTCAATGAAAAAAGAAACTATAAATAGTGGGAAAGTATAGGAGAATTAAAAAAAGAAAATAAAATAAAAGTATAATACTATGATACAAATGTACCATTAAAAGAGTTAGAATTGAAATCAATAGAAGTTATTAGTGATAATGGAATGTAGGAGGGAAATAAAAGTATGAAAAATAGAAAAAGTATTATAATAATTTTATTAATAATAATTTTGGCTTTAGGCACATTGGCTTTTTATTTTTCAAGATTATATACAAGTGTGAATAAAGAAAATAATGAGTTAAAGACCAAAATTTCTAACCAAGAATCAGAAACGAAGACCAAAGAGGCTATTATAGAAGATGCTAAGGAGCCTATTACAGAAGAAAAAGCTATAGAGATTATAGAAGACTACAGAAAAAATACTATGTTAGATAATTATAATCGATATGTATTTACTGAAGTTAAAATCGAGAATATTGATTGTACATATAAATATTTTATAAACGAAAATCAATTTTATATAAGTTTGCAAACACCGACTCAATATAGAACTCTTTATAATGATAAAAAAAGTGTAATACAAGCATATGCTGTATATTATGGCGGTGGAATGGATAAGATGACAGGGTATGTTGACTTGTATACGGGTGAAATATTAGGAGTGTATGAAGAGGGAATATAATATTTTAATAAGAATAATATGGGGGATACTTTTTAAGTATCCCCCATAAATTTTCTGAAAACCTGTTTGTAGAAGTATTAGTTAAAATTTTGATAAAATTTCTTTTGTGCTAATTTTTCTTGAACGCCATTTAATGCTTCTCCAAATCTTTGGAAGTGGACGACTTCACGCTCTCTTAAGAATCTTAATGGATCTAATACGTCAGGATCATCTGCGCAAAGGTCAATTAATTTTTCATATGTTGCACGAGCTTTTTGTTCGGCAGCAAGGTCTTCTGTTAAATCTGTTACGGGATCACTTGTTACTTGCAATGTTGAGGCGCTAAATGGTGTGCCACTTGCTGCTTGAGGATATGTGCCCCAGCCGTGATCTGTAAAATATGCTCCTAATCCAGCTTTTTCTAAGTCTTCAGGACATACGCCATCTGTTAATTGATGAACCATACTGCTTACCATCTCAAGGTGGGCCAATTCTTCCGTGCCTATGTCGTTTAGGATAGCTTTTGATTTTTCATCTGGCATGCTTATTCTTTGAGAAATATATCTTAAAGCCGCACCAATTTCTCCGTCAGGTCCACCATATTGTGAAATTATAAATTTTGCTAAACGTGGATTTGGATTTTTAATTCTAACGGGATATTCTAATTTCTTTTGATATAACCACATTAAAAGCTACCTCCTTTTTCCCATGGCCAAGGCTGTTCAAGCCAACGCCATTTATTACATGGACATTCTATTGATAATGGTCCATACATTTTTTGATAATTGTCTGTTAACATTCTTAGCTTATTTGCGTTTTCGTTGTGAAGACATAGAGCTCTTTGGTCGTTTGGGTTTATGTCTAGGTATAGGCCTAGTTCGATTACTGTAAAGTTTATAGCTCTGATTTCATCTAATAATTCTGATCTTGTTTTTGGGCAATTTTCTTCCATCATGAATTACAGCCACCTCCAATTGAATTTTGGTCTTTTAAATAGTTTATTGTGTCTAAAGATTGATTTGGACAGTATGGGCTAACTAATTCAGGGAAGATTGTTCCCATTCTAAGTCCTATTTCTGGAGTGTATACTTGATTCATTCTTTGGTGTGGAACATAGCAATGGCCATACATCCAATCTTGTGGGAATGCTGATGTGTTTGTGAAACCACATGAGCATGTATTATTATCTATGTTTCCATAGTCATTTTGTACCATACTACAAGATTCTTCGTACATTGTATTGTTATTGTTGTTATTACATTGAGAGTTGTTACATGAACAACCACAGTTTCTAAACATTTATAATTCCTCCTTTTTCTTATAATATAAAATATGAGAAAAATTTAAAAAAGTGATAAAAAGTAATTGTAATTATATAGTCATATGTTATAATTTACCTATATCGTTATTCGTGACTTGGTTGAATTTCGAAAAGGTACGGTAGGATTTAGTAGGAAAAAGGAGTGAAAGTATAATATGAAGAAAATGATGACAATAATTGATGAGGAAAATAACATAGAAGAGGTTGAGGTATTAAATATTTTGTATTTGGATGTGACTGAAAAGAATTATGTATTTTATGTTGAACCAGGTGAAGAAGAAAATGGAAGTGTTTTGATTTGTACTGCATCATGTGAAAAGTTAGATGATAAAAGGTTAAGAATTGATAGAAGATTATCAAATATTGAAAGAAAGATGATGAAATTGTCTTTGAATATAATGTTTGGATTAACAAAAGATTAATTATTTGGAAACTCAGTAAAAATTTTACTGAGTTTTTTTAAAACTATTTCAAAAAATGCGAAAATAAGGTATAATAGAAAGGAATTGTTTTATTTAGGAGAGAAATATGCGAAAAAAGTGGAAATATAAAGAATTAGATGAAGAGAAAATTGATGAAATAGTTAAAAAATTTGATGTACCTGAATTATTAGCCACGGTTTTGGTTAATAGAGGTATAGTTGATGATGAAGAAATTAGAGTATTTTTAAATCCTACAAGATCTGATTTTCACGATCCATATTTAATGCCTGATATGGAGATTGCTGTTGAGAGAATTATAAAGGCAATTGATAATCAAGAAAAAGTTATTATTTATGGTGATTATGATGTTGATGGAATAACTAGTATTACAGTTTTAAAGAAGTTTTTGAAGACTTGTGGTTTAGAGGCTGATTATTATATACCTAATCGTTTGAGTGAAGGTTATGGATTGAATAAGGCAGCGATTGATTATATAAAAGAAAAAGAATATACATTAATTATTACAGTTGATTGTGGAATTTCTGGTATAGAAGAGATTGAGTATGCAAATAGTTTAGGAATTGAAACTATTGTAACAGATCATCATGAGCCAATGGAGGTTTTACCACCTGCTGTTGCTATTGTTGATTTGAAGAGAAAAGATAATGATACATATCCCTTCAAAAGTTTAGCTGGTTGTGGGGTTGTTTTTAAATTAACTCAAGCACTTGGAATGAGACTTGGTATAGATGAAAAAGAATATTTGAAATATTTAGATATTGTTTGTGTTGGTACAATTTCAGATATTGTTCCATTAGTTGATGAAAATAGGGTTATTGCTAAACTTGGATTAAAGTTGGTTGAAGTTACTAGAAATCCTGGACTTAAGGCTTTGCTTAATGCTTCTGGATATAAGGTTGTTAATTCAAATACAATTTCTTTTGGAATTGCTCCTAGGATTAATGCTTGTGGAAGAATGGGCTATGAGGAAGAAGCTTTAAAATTATTTTTAACTGAAAATTTAGTTCAAGCTTCAGAAATAACTGAGAGATTGAATAAATATAATAGAGATAGACAAGAAATAGAGAAAAATATTTATGATGAAGCAATTAAAATGATGGAAAAGGAAGATTCAAATGCTCAGTCTATTGTTTTAGGAAGCAATAATTGGCATCATGGTGTTATTGGAATTGTTTCTTCAAAGATTACAGAGATGTATTTTAAGCCTTCAATTTTGATATGTTTTGAAGGTGAGGATGGAAAAGGTTCTGGTAGAAGTATTCCTGGATTTGATCTTCATGAAGCTTTGGCTGAAACAGCTAAGTATTTAGAGAAATATGGCGGTCATGAAATGGCTGTTGGATTAAGTTTAAAAAAGAAAAATTTTAATAGATTCAAAGAAGCTTTTGAAAAATATGTTGAAGAGAAAGATATAACTGGAATAGTTCCAATTATAGAGATTGATAAACAAATAAGTTTGAAAGATATAGATAGTAATATTGTTAAGCAGTTAGATTTATTAGAACCTTTTGGTGAGGCTAATAGAAGACCAATTTTTGTTTATAAGAATTTAAAAATAGATTCTATTCGTGCTTTATCAGATGGAAAGCATTTGAAGATGACATTGAAAGATGGTAATACAATTGTTAATGCGATTGGTTTTAATATGGGGCAACTTTCAAAAGAATATATGATAGGTGATAGAATTGATGTTGTTGGAACATTAGAAATAAATGCTTATAATGGAAGAGAAATGGTACAAATTAATGTTAAGGATATAATGAAGTCCTTATAAAGTATAGATAAAGGGGAGTGAATGATATATGAAAAGTGATATGTTAGAAAGAAACATTGATGATGTTATTAAACTTGCTAAAGAGAAGAATAGAAAAGTTGATGCGAAGAAGATAACTAAAGCATATAATTATGCATGTGAAAAGCATGGAGATCAAAAGAGAAGATCTGGTGAGCCTTATATTATTCATCCACTCCAAGTTGCATATACATTAGCTGGATTAGAAATGGATACAGATACAATTTGTGCGGCTTTACTACATGATGTTGTTGAAGATACTGATGCAACTAATGAGGATCTTATTAGAGAGTTTGGTGAGTCTGTTGCTGAGATGGTAGATGGTGTTACTAAACTTGGTAAATTGCAATATACAACTAAAGAAGAGCAACAAGTTGAGGATTATAGAAAAATGTTCTTAGCAATGGGAAAAGATATTAGAGTTATTTTGATAAAACTTGCTGATAGACTTCATAATATGAGAACTTTGAAGTTTTTGAGTAGAGAAAGACAAATTGCTAATGCGAAGGAAACAATGGATTTGTATGCTCCTTTGGCTAACCGTTTAGGTATTTATTCTTTGAAATGGGAATTAGAGGATTTATCTTTCAAATATTTATATCCAGATGAGTATCATGAAATTGTTAAAGGTTTGGATAAAAAAAGAGAAGAGAGACTTGCTTTTATTGATAGTATAATGGATGAGATAAGAGTTGAGTTGAAAAATGCTAAGATAAATGCTGAGGTTACTGGTAGAGCTAAACATATTTATAGTATTTATAGAAAAATGCAAAGAGATAATTCAACATTAGATCAGGTTTATGATTTATTTGCTCTTAGAATTTTAGTTAATTCTGTTAGAGATTGTTATGCTGCTTTAGGTATTGTTCATGATTTATATAATCCAATGCCTGGTAGATTTAAAGATTATATTTCAGTACCTAAAAAGAACATGTATCAGTCTATACATACAACTTTGATAGGTCCAAATGGTACTCCTTTTGAGGTTCAGATTAGAACTTGGGATATGCACAGGGTTGCTGAGTTTGGTATTGCAGCACATTGGGCTTATAAAGAGCAAAGTTATAAAGGTAAGAAAAAAGCTGTTGTTGTTAAAGATGATAAATTGTCTTGGCTTCGTGAAACTTTGGAATGGCAAAAAAATACTGAAAATCCTGATGAATTTTTAAATACTTTAAAGAAAGAATTATTTGAGGATGAAGTTCACGTATTTACTCCAAAGGGTGATATTAAAGTTTTACCTCGTGGTAGTACACCAATTGATTTAGCTTATGCAATTCATGAGCAAGTTGGACATAGAATGATAGGTGCTAAAATTAATAGTAAAATGATGCCTATTGTTACTAAACTTCAAAATGGTGATATTGTTGAAATTATTACTTCTGATTCTGCTAAAGGTCCAAGTAGAGATTGGCTTAAGTTTGTTAAGAGTAGTGGTGCAAAAACTAAGATTCAACAATGGTTTAAGAAGGCTCAAAGAGAAGAGAACATTGAAAAAGGTAAAGATATTTTAGAAAAAGATATAAAGAAATTAGGAATGAAGCATAGTGACTTGTTCAAACCTGAATGGGTTCAAATTGCTTTAGATAGATATAAATATAATTCAGTAGATGATATGTATGCAAGTATTGGTTTTGGTGCTATTTCAGCTACTAAAATTATTGCAAGATTGCTTGAAGAATATAGAAAGGAACATAAAGAGGAGGATTTAGAAAAAACTATTTCTGAGCTTGCTAATAAAAAGACTTTGACTAAGCCTTCAAGAACTGGTGTTATCGTTGAGGGAATTGATAATTGTCTAGTTAAGCTTTCAAAGTGTTGTAATCCATTACCTGGCGATCAGATTGTTGGTTATATTACTAAAGGTAGAGGGGTTTCAGTTCATCGTGCTGATTGTGTTAATGTTAAGGATTTGCTTTCTGATGAGGGTAGAATGATTGATGTTTATTGGGCTAATGAGGCTAAGACTACTTATAGTGTTGAGGTTACTGTGTATGCTAATGATAGACAAGGATTGCTTGCTGATGTTATTAAGGCTATTACTGGTGCTAAGTTTAATATCCTTGGTGTTAATACTAAGACTACTAAGGAGAGAATTGCTATTATTGATATGACTATTGAGCTTGAGAATTTGGAGGAGTTGAAGAAGGTTATTAGGGTTTTGAGAGGCGTAGATAGTGTATACGATGTAAAGAGAAATAAGTGATGGAATCGAAAGATAATCATCATTTTGCGTTGTCATATTTCAGTTTTAATTCCTGCGACGTACCTATGTACGTCTCGGAATTTAAAACTTCATGTGCCTAGCAAAATAATAATTCTATGTCGAACGGTTTAAGAGTGAAATAATTAATTTATTTCGAATAGCTGAGTTATAAAAATTTACAAATGAGAAGGAGAGAAAATGATTTTAAAAACGTTGAAGTTGAAAATTGGTCATATGAATTTGGTGACTAATTGTTATATTATTGTTGATGAGCATTCTAAGGAGGCTATGGTTATTGATCCAGGTTCTGAGCCTGAGAAGATTATTGAAATGCTTGATATATTGGATGCTAATTTGAAATATATTTTTTTAACGCATTGCCATGCTGATCATATTGGTGCTGTTGATGCGATTAAAAATGCTAAGGGTGGTAAGATTTTAATTAGTCGTGATGATAGTTCTGGTTTATATGATTCGTCTATTAGCTTGACTTATTATACAGAAACTCATAATCCTGAACTTGAGCCTGATTCTAGGGTTGATGATGGTGATTTGATTCATGTTGGAAATATTGAGTTTAGAGTAATTGCTACTCCTGGACATACAAAAGGTGGACTTTGTTTATATTGTCCTGATGAGGATATGATTTTTACAGGTGATACAATTTTTTCTGGTTGCTGGGGAAGAACAGATCTTCCAACTGGTAGTATGGATGACATTATGGATTCTATTACTCATAAAATTTTGATTTTACCTGAGAATACAATTATGTATCCAGGACACGGAAAGTCTACTCTAATTAAAGAAGAAAAACCGATTTATTTCGAATTGAGAAAAAAAGATTTTTAAGGAGTGATATTTATGATACAAAAACCTAAGGGAACTAAGGATATATTGCCTGATGAAGTTTATAAATGGCAATATATTGAAAGCAAAATAAAAGATATTTTTGAGAATGCTGGAATGAAGGAGATTAGGGTTCCTGTTTTTGAACACACAGAATTATTTTCTAGAGGTGTTGGAGAGACTACTGATGTTGTTCAAAAGGAAATGTATACTTTTGAAGATAAAGGCGGAAGAAGTATTACATTGAGACCTGAAGGAACAGCTGGTGTTGTTAGAAGTTACATAGAAAATGGTATGGCAAGTCAACCAACACCAATTAAATTATGGTATGAAATGGCTATGTACCGTTATGAAAATGTTCAAAAAGGACGTTTGAGAGAATTTAGACAAATTGGTACTGAAGTTTTTGGTACTTCAAGTTATTTAGCTGATGTTGAGTGCATTATGTTGGGTGTTAAAATATTTAAAGAATTGAATATTCCTAATATTAAATTGAATTTGAATAGTATTGGTTGTCCTGAGTGCAGAAGAAAATATCAGGAAGCTTTGAGAGAATTTATTAGACCAAATTTAGAAAAGTATTGTGATACTTGCAAAACTAGATTTGAAAAAAATCCTATGAGAATTCTTGATTGTAAAGAGAAAAAATGTAAAGAAATGAATCAAGGAGCACCTATTATATTAGATTATTTATGTGATGATTGTAGAGAACACTTTGATAAAGTTAAGAAAATGCTTACAGATTTAGGTGTTGATTTTGAGATTGATGCAGGAATTGTTAGAGGATTAGATTATTATACTAGAACTGTTTTTGAATTTGTTTCTGAGGATGATGGTTTAACAGTTCTTGGTGGTGGACGTTATGATGGTTTAGTAAAAGAAGTTGGCGGTCAAGATACTCCTGCTGTTGGTTTTGCAATGGGTGCAGAAAGACTTCTTGAAGTTTTTGAAAGATATAATAAAGATGTTGTTAAACCCAAAGTAATGGATTTATATGTAGCTAATATTGGTGAAAAGGCAAATGAATTTGCGACAGAGCTTGTTTTAAAACTTCGTGATAAAGGTGTTTTTGTTGAGAAGGATATTTGTGAAAGAAGTTTAAAGGCTCAATTTAAATATGCTGATAAAAATAATGCAAAATTTGTTTTGACTTTGGGTGATGATGAAGTTGAAACTAAAAAAGCTAAAATTAAAAATATGCAATCTGGTGAGGAAACTGAAGTTGAATTAAATGCTGATGAGATTGTTAAAGTAATAATGTAATAAATGGTGTTGGATTGAATAGCTTTGACCATGGGAATGAAAAAATAGAGTATGTCCTAAAATAAAGTTCTAAATTAAATTTTGAATCATATATTATATAAAGTAGATATATGAGGTAGAAATGGTTAATTTTAGAGTTGTTAGATTAGGTGATGTTTTAAGAAATCTAGTAAAAGTTGTAATACTAATGGGTTGTATTATGATATTTGCTAGATTTTTTAGTGGAATTAAAAAGATAAATTTTCAGCAATTTGTTGAGAAAAGAAAACGTGAGATAGAAGGAAAAACTTTTATTGAATGTCTTGAGGAAAATTTGGATGATGGTACTATTAAAGAAAAGATGGATAAAGAAAATTTGATATCTAAAGAGTTGGATTTTATAGTTCAAACTCCAAGTATTCCTGAAGAAGATGAACATGTTGAGACTACTGAGAAAGTGGTCCAGCCTGTTCAGACAGATGAGGTTGTGCCTACTTCTTTGACTACTCAGGTTGTGTCTGAACATAATAAAAAGGATGTTTATAATTCTACATATTCTACAGTTCAAATTAGAAATCAAACTTCTTTTCAGTTAACTCAAGAAATGCTTACTCCTGATATTACTTTTGATAAAAGTAATATCATTATTTTTCATACTCATACAAGTGAGAGTTATACACCGTCTGAGGCATATCCATATGTTGCGAGTGGTAATTATAGAACATTAGATACTAATGCGAATGTTGTTGGTGTTGGAAATGAATTGGCTAATAGACTTATTCAGAAGAATATTAATGTTGTGCATGATTCTACTTTTCATGATTATCCTGAGTATAATGGTGCATATACTAGGTCTTTGAAAACTGTTCAAGGTTTGCTTGGTTCTACTCATGCAGATTTAGTTATTGATTTGCATAGAGATGCAATTGCTGATAGTAGTTATGGACCTAGTGTGATGATTGGTGATGAGAAAGTTGCACAGCTTATGTTTGTTATGGGAAGTAGTGAAGGTGGCTTAAGTCATCCTAATTGGATTAATAATTTGAAAATTGCTGTGAAAATTCAAGAAAAGGCAAATGAGATGTATCCGGGATTATTTAAGCCTATTTTGCTTAGTAAGTATAGGTATAATGAACATTTGGCTAAAGGTTCTTGTATTATAGAAGTTGGTGCAACTGGGAATACTATGGATGAGTGTGTTGCGAGTATGAAGTATTTGGCTGAGGTGATTTCGGCTGTTGAATAAATGGATGGCAATATAACATTCATATAAATTTTTTCACACCTTGTTGTCGCATTCTTTAATCAAGGAAATAAAAATTTAAAAATTTTATTTCCCTAAACGGGTAGAATGCTTCAATCGAACTCGCTACGCTCGTTTGGTCCCTACGCGGTGATTCAAAAATTTTATATGAATGTTATATTGTGCAAAGCTTTGAGCAAATAAATATTACTGGAAATATCAAATTTATTTGAGTATGATAAAAAGTGGAGCTAGGACTGAAAATTGAAAATTTTCATATTTGTCCTAGATTATATTGATTAAAAAAATTTTTATAATTATAATTGAATTAGTTAAAGGAGGAGATAAAATGATTAAACTTGATTTTAAGAATTCTAGTATAAATGAAAGAATGATATATAAAATGGAGGAGATGGTCTTAGAAAACCATAATAAATTGCATGAAAATCCTGATGATGAAAAGCAATTTTTAGGCTGGGTTAATCTTCCTGAAAATTACGATAAAAAAGAATTTGAAAGAATAAAGAAAGCTGCAAATAAGATTCAAAATGATTCTGACGTGTTGATTGTTATTGGTATTGGTGGTTCCTATTTAGGAGCTAGAGCTGTTATAGAAGCTCTTACTAATTGCTTTTACAATATGTTGCCAGCTAAGAAAAGAAACAATCCTATGATTGTGTATGCTGGAAATAATTTGAGTCCTAATTATTTAAATGATTTATTAAATTTAATTGGTGAAAGAGATATTTCTCTTAATGTTATTTCAAAATCTGGAACTACCACTGAACCTGCAATTGCGTTTAGAGTTTTAAGAGAAGCTATTGAAACTAAGTATGGCGTAGAAGAAGCTAAAAAGAGAATTTATGTAACAACGGATAAGAAAAAGGGAGCTTTGAAAGGTGTTGCTGATGAAGAAAATTATGAAACTTTTGTTATTCCTGATAATGTTGGTGGAAGATTTTCTGTTTTAACTGCTGTTGGTTTGTTACCTATTGCAACTGCTGGAATTGATATAGACAAACTTATGCAAGGTGCAAGAGATGCAAGAGAAAAATATATGGATTCAAGCGTAAAATTTAATGATTGTTATAAATATGCTGTTATAAGAAATTTACTTTATTCTTCAGATAAAAAAATTGAGGTTCTTGCTAATTATGAACCACAACTTCATTATTTTACAGAGTGGTGGAAACAGCTTTATGGCGAGAGCGAAGGAAAAGATGGCAAAGGAATTTTCCCTGCTGGAGTTGATTTAACAACGGATTTACATTCAATGGGACAATATATTCAAGATGGTGAGAGACACTTATTTGAAACAGTTTTAGCTGTTGAAGAATCAAAAAGCGATATAGTTGTAAAAGAAGATTCTGATAATGCTGATGGATTGAATTATTTAGCTGGAAAAGGATTAGATTTTATTAATAAAAAGGCTATGGAAGGTACAATTGAAGCACATGTTTCTGGAAATGTGCCAAATATAAAGATTACAATGGATAAACTTGATGAAGAAAATTTAGGACAATTAATTTATTTCTTTGAAAAGGCTTGTGCTATGTCTGGGTTAATTTTAGGAGTTAATCCATTTAACCAACCAGGTGTTGAAGAGTACAAGAAAAACATGTTTAGATTATTAGAGAAACCTGGGTACTAATATTATGTGATTGACGAACGGTCATGTGGCATTGAAGTCGATGCGATGTGACCGTTTATTTATGTATGAAAGACCGTTTAGGTAATAATCTTGACTGGTGTGATATAATAAGAGCATCAAACATAGATAGGAGGTTTCTGATATGCGGAAATCTAGCAAAAAGAGAGTTCTCATTCTTTCAATAATACTATTAGTAACTTTTCTATTTGTTTGTTGGTATATTCCATATATTAAGCCAGTTTCTGTTAAAGCAGTTGAGCATTTAGACTCGGTTCTTGAAATACATATGATTGATGTTGGTCAAGCTGAATCAATATTAGTTGTTCAAGGAGAACATGCCATGTTGATTGATACGGGTGATATGTTTGATGGGAAAACTGTTGTTAGATATTTGCAAAGCGTTGGTATTGATAAGCTGGATGCTGTAATCATAACTCATTATCATAATGATCATTCAGGTGGTATACATGATGTTTTGAGTGCGATTGAAGTTAAAAAAGTTGTAGGAATGCGTGGAAAGTATATTTCTACAGCACAAGAGCTTTTTTGGTATTCAGATATGCAAATTTCACGGACAGTTTCGTCAATGGTTCATTTAAAAAGAATATCTTTAGAATCGCCTTATAAAGAAGCGGGAGTTCTTAGAACGATGTGGCTTGGTGATGCAGAAGTTGATTTTTTATCTCAGGAAACGCATACGAATATTGTTAATAACAAATCTAGTGTTATGAAAGTATCGTATAAAGATGTTTCGGCTTTGTTTACAGGAGATTCTCAAAAAGAAGTTGAGGATAGCCTCCTTGAAGCAGAGATTGATGTTTCAGCAGATATTTTAAATGTTGGACACCATGGGAGCAAAACTTCAACTAGTATGGATTTTCTTGAAAAGGTTAACCCTGAATATGCTCTTATTAGCTGTGGTGAAGACAATGAGTATGGTCATCCAAACTCATTTGTTATGGAAAAACTACAGAATCAGAAAGCGAGAGTGTATCGGACTGATTTAGATGGGAATGTTGTATTGGAAACCGATGGAACGAAGGAAGGTATAATGGTTATGACGAGTAAATAGAATGAGGACGCAAAAAAGACTGTGTGTGAAATGTTGCACACAGTCTTCTTCTGTGTTAGTATTATAGAAGTAAATTAAAATTAGATAGAGGAAAAAATGAATTATACAATAATAAATGGTGCTGTTGAATTTGGTGCGGAAACAATATTAGAAGAAATAAATTTTGAAATTAAAGGAAAAGATAAGATTGCGGTTGTTGGTAGAAATGGTGCTGGAAAGTCTACTCTTTTAAAAGCTATTATAAATAATGAAATGCTTACTGAAGGAATTGGTGAGGCGAAGTTTAGTATTTATAAAGAAGGTAGTCCGGTTATTGGTTATTTGAAACAGATAGAATTTGAAGATGATTCTGTTACTATGATTGATGAGCTTTTGAAGGTGTATAAGCCAATAATAGATTTAGAGAATAAAATTCAGAAGTTAGTTAAGCAGATGGAAACAGATAAGTCTGAAAAGCTTGCTATGGAATATTCCAAAGCAATGGATCGTTATGAGTTTCTAGATGGTTATACATATAAAAAAGAATATGAAACAATTATTAATAAGTTCGGATTTTCTGCGGATGATAAAAATAAAAAGATTTCTGAATTTTCAGGTGGTCAAAGAACTAAAATAGCATTTATGAAATTGCTTTTAAGTAAGCCAGATATTTTGCTTTTAGATGAACCAACGAATCATTTGGATGTTTCTACAATTGAATGGCTAGAAGGTTATTTGAAAAACTATCCTAGAGCTGTTGTCGTTGTTTCTCATGATAGAATGTTTTTAGATAAAATTGCTAATAAAGTTTATGAAATTGAATATGGAGCAATTACTAAATATACTGGAAATTATAGTGATTTTGAAAGACAAAAGAAAGTTAATTATGAAAAGCAGTTGAAGGATTATGAATATCAGCAAGCTGAGATAAAGAGATTGATGAGAGTTGTTGAAAGGTTTAGATATAAAGCTTCTAAGGCTAAGATGGCTCAAGCTAAGTTAAAGCAAATTGAACATATGGTAAAAATAAAGGAACCGAGTAAGTATGATTTGACTACTTTTAGAACTAATTTTGCTTTAGAAAAAGAAAGTGGAAGAGATGTTTTACATGCGAAAAATTTGGAGATTGGTTATGATAAGCCAATTCAAAATGTGACATTTGATTTATATAGAGGGCAAAAGCTTGGTGTAATTGGTGAGAACGGAATTGGAAAGTCAACATTACTAAAAACGATTCTTGGAAGTATTGAAAAGCTTGGTGGAGAGGTTGAGTTTGGACATAATGTTGAGATAGGATATTTTGACCAGCAGATGGCTTTACTAGATTCAGAAAAGACAGTTTTTGATGATTTTGCAACTGATTTTCCTGGCTTAACAACAACAGAAATTAGAAGTTCTTTAGCTGCATTTATGTTTTACGGAGAAGATGTTTTTAAGAAAATTAGTATGCTTTCAGGTGGTGAAAAGGTTAGATTAGAGCTTGCTAAAATATTGAAGAAGGGACCTAATTTCTTGATTTTAGATGAGCCTACAAATCATATGGACATTGTAGGCAAGGAAAGTTTGGAGAGATTACTTTCTGAATATAAAGGAACTATTTTAGTTGTATCTCATGATAGATTTTTCATAAATAAAATTGCTGATTCATTATTAATCTTTTCAAAGAATGGTGTTAAATTTTTTGATGGCAATTATGAAAAGTATGAAGAAGAGAAAAAAGATGAGGTTGTTGAAAAGGTTGAAGTAGCAAAAAAAGAAAAGAGCACTAATAATTTGTACTTGCAACAAAAAGAAGAGGCAAGAAGATTAGCAAGAGTAAAGAAAATTGAAAGAGAGATTGATGTACTTGATGGGAAAATTGCTGAGCTAAAATTGGAGTTGCAAAAAGAAGAAGTTTATACTGATTATGAGAAACTAACAGAAGTGCAAAGCAAGATAGATGAATTAGAAAAAAGAAATAATGAGCTTATGGAAGAGTGGGAGAAGTTAGAGAGTTAATAAAGAGCATAGAGGCTTTGAAATGAAGTGAACCCCAAGTGTTAGATGAAAGTTTAACATTTGAGGTTCACTATATTTTTATGTATTTACTAAATTATTTATAATTTCTTCTTCTGTTTTGAAGAAATTTGAGGTTAATATAGAATGCTGTTTTTTACTGAAAAAACATTCTAATAAATGTAGCTTGTGAGAGTCAAATTTTATTCCTTTTTCTTTTAAATATTTGCAAGTGAATAGTTTGCATGTGATGCATTTTGTCGTACAGTTTCGATTTTGCTGATATTTACAAAGGCGTTCGTTTTTTATGAATTGAGGTGAAAATAAACTGCAATATTCAAAAGAGTAACAACATCCCATGATTGAATGTGCAGTTTTGTTTTCCCTGTTTGCAATACATTTATCGTTTTTGAAATCACATATATTTTTTTCTCTGAATTGATTGTCTAGGTAATCACAAACGTTTTCATATATTAAAGTATATTGTTCTTTTTTATCTGTTATTTCAAGTGCTTTTAAGGCAGTTTCAATATCCGAGATGTATTTAGTATGTTCAGATTTTTGAATACTTGAAGTGTAAGTCAGTTCAAATTTAGAACATAATTTTTTTAGTTCTATTAAATTTTCTATAATCCATTTTGTTTCATTAAAATCATTACTTGGGTTGATTACAAGATTAAATTGCTTTGTTAATTGTTTTATCATTTTGATTCCAATGTGTGAGGTATTATTTTTAATTTTGGGTTTTGTTATATAAATAGTTTTTGCTTCTGGTTGGCTTATTGGAGCCGAATAACTTATATAAATTGTATTTTTTATTTCGTTCATTTTTTCCTCCATAAATTGTATAAAGTATATCATATAGATGAAAAAGAATATAGGTTTTAAATAAAAAATAGTATATTAAAAATGATATATAAAAAGAGATGTGTCTACTTTTTGATTATATTTCAACTTTTTCTTGCAATTCCTACCAAAATGGTAGTATAATAGATGATGTTGGAGGAAATAATATGAAAGTATCAAGTAAAGGAAGATATGCTCTTCGTATAATGATAGATTTGGCGATGAATGATAATGGAAATTTTATTTCACTTAAAGAGATTGCTGAGAGAAATGGAATGTCTATGAAGTATTCAGAGCAAATTGTTTCTATGTTAAATAAGGCAGGTTATTTACAAACTGCTAGAGGAAATAATGGTGGTTATAAGTTAAATAGAAAACCTGAGGAATACAAGGTTGGAGATATCCTTAGAGCATCTGAAGGCGATTTAGCACCTATCATGTGTTTAGAGGAAGATGGAGTTTGTACAAGAAAGGAAAATTGTATTACTTATTCTTTCTGGGAAGGGCTTGATAAGGCTATTAATGATTATGTTGATAGTAAAACTCTTGCTGATTTAATCAGAAAATAGTATTCCTATTGACTAGGTAGGAAATAGATGGTATAATTCCTACTACGTTAGTATGAAAAAGAAAAATATAAATTAATATATAAAAAGAAGTTATTAATTTAATTAATATAAAAATAAAAAATAAAGATAAATGAAGATATCGAGAGATAACTATTCATTTATAGGGATAGGAGTTATTTTAATGAATACATTATTGGACATTAAAGATTTATATGTAAATGCAGGAGAAAAGCAAATTTTAAAAGGTCTTAATTTGCAAGTTAATAAAGGTGAGATTCATGTTATTATGGGACCTAATGGAGCTGGAAAGTCAACTCTTGCTAATGTTATTTTAAATAATCCTGAATATACTAAAAAATCAGGTGTTGTAGAATTTGATGGAAAAAATATTAATGAACTTACAACTGATAAAATTGCTAAAAAAGGTGTGTTTATGTCTTTCCAATCTCCAGAAGAGATTCCTGGAATTTCAAATATGAACTTTTTAAAATATGCTAAAGGAAAGATTACTGAAAAGCCTGTTAGAATATTTGAATTTAAAAAGCAAGTTATGCAATATGCTGAAGAATTAAATATGAACCCTAAATTGATTGAAAGAAATTTGAATGTTGGTTTTTCTGGCGGAGAAAAGAAGAAAAATGAGATTCTTCAAATGCTTGTATTAGAGCCCAAACTTGCTATTCTTGATGAAACTGATTCTGGACTTGATGTTGATGCGATTAGAACTGTTTCAAAGGGAATTGAAATGTATAAATCTGATGAGAATGCGGTTGTTATAATCACTCATAATACTCGTATTTTACAATATTTAGATGTTGATTATGTTCATGTTTTAGTTGATGGAAAGATTGTAAAAACAGGAGATGGAAGTTTGGCTAAAACAATAGAAGAAAATGGATATGAAGAATATAAGAGAAAAGAGGATTAGTTTTTATGTCAGAAAAGACTAAGGTAGAGGATATAAATAGAAATATATATGATATAAAAAATGCAGATGATTATGATTTTAAGATGCAAAAGGGTTTGAATAGAGAAATTGTTACTGAAATTTCTAAGATGAAAAATGAACCTGAATGGATGCTTAAAATTAGATTAGATGCTTTAGAAATGTATAATAAGTTGGAACTTCCTACTTGGGGACCAGATTTATCTGATTTAAAAATGGACGAGATTGCAACTTATGTTAGACCTAAATCTAAATTGAATACTAATTGGGATGATGTTCCTGAGGATATAAAAAATACTTTTGATAAGCTTGGTATTCCAGAAGCTGAGAAAAAATCTTTGTCTGGAGTTGGAGCTCAATATGATTCAGAAGTTGTTTATCATAGTATAAAAGAGGAACTTATTAAACAAGGTGTTATTTATACAGATATGGAGACTGCTGTTAGAGAGTATCCGGAGCTTGTTAAAGAACATTTTATGAAATGTGTTCCTATTAGTGATCATAAGTTTGTTGCATTACATGCTGCTGTATGGTCTGGCGGTTCTTTTGTTTATGTTCCAAAGGGTGTTAAGGTTGATATACCATTGCAGTCTTATTTTAGATTAAATTCACCAGAATCAGGACAATTTGAACATACTTTGATTATAGTTGATGAGGGGGCAAGCTTACATTTTATTGAAGGTTGTTCTGCTCCAAAGTATAACAAGGTGAATCTTCATGCTGGTTGTGTTGAATTATATGTTAAAGATGATGCATATTTACGTTATTCAACTATTGAAAACTGGTCTAAGAATATGATGAACTTGAATACAAAGAAAGCTTTAGTTGGTAAAAATGCTCAAATTGATTGGGTTACAGGTTCTTTTGGATCTAAAATATCAATGTTATATCCAATGAGCATTTTAAATGGAGAGAATGCAAAAACTGAGTATACTGGTATTACTTTTGCTGGTAAAGGACAAAACTTAGATACTGGTTTTAAGGTTATTCACAATGCACCAAATACTTCTTCAGTTGTAAATTCTAAATCAATTTCAAAAGACGGTGGTTCTTGCACATATAGAGCTTTGGTTAGAATTTCTGAGAATGCTAAAAATTCAAAATGTAGTGTAAGTTGTGAGTCTTTGATGCTTGATGATATTTCAAGGTCAGATACTATTCCAGTTAATGATATTAGAACTGATGAAGTTGAATTTTCACATGAAGCTAAGATTGGTAAGATAAGTGATAAAGAAATTTTCTATTTAATGAGTAGAGGACTTTCTGAGGAAGATGCCAAAGCTATGATAGTTAGAGGTTTTGCTTATCCTATCTCAAAAGAGTTACCAGTTGAATATGCGGTTGAAATGAATAATTTGATAAACTTAGAATTGGAGGGAAGTATTGGATAATGGAAAAAGTTATTGTAAATGAAACACCAATTAGAACTTCTAGAAATTTTGGAATAAATAATATTAAGTTAGAAAATATAGTGTTACCTGAAAATTTGAATAAGTTTGAAAATGTAAAAATTACTTCAAATCATTGTGAGGTTTCAGATATTAAGCCTAATGTAAAACTTGTTTATGGAATGAGTAATGTTTTTGAAGAAAATTTGGAGAAGAATTGTAATAGTGCATTAAAGTTTTCAAATGAAAAGAAGGATGATATTTGTATTGAATATTGCTTTGATGATAACAATGCTGATTTGTTGAATTATTTAGAAATTGAAGCTATTAAAGATATTAATGTGATTATTAAATATATTTCAAATACTGATAAAGAATGTTTTCATAATGGTATTTTAAGAGTTAATGCTAAGAATGGTGCTAAATTAAATATTGCAATTATTAATTTATTAAATAATAAATCTTTGAATTTTGAATCTATAGAAAATAGCTTTGAAAATGATGCAGTAGTTAATTATACAATTATTGATATAGGCGCTAAAACTAGTGTTTCTAATTATTATTCAAATATGGTTGGACAAGGTTCAAAGAATGATTTAAAAACTATTTATTTAGGTACAGATAATCAGATAAAGGATATTAATTATATTGCTGAGCTTACAGGAGAGAAAACAGATATAAATATTGATGTTCAAGGAGCTTTGAAAAATCATAGTAAAAAGAACTTTAAAGGTACAATTGATTTTAAGAAAGGTTGTAAAAAAGCTGTTGGTGATGAAAATGAGTACTGTATGCTTTTAACAGATGATTCAAAATCAATTGCGTTACCAATGCTTTTATGTACTGAGGATGATGTTGAAGGTAACCATAGTACTGCTTCAGGAAAGGTTGATGCTCAAGAACTTTTCTACATTATGAGTAGGGGAATTGCTTACAATGATGCTATAAAGCTTATTGTTAAATCTAGGTTTAATAAAATATTAGAAAGAATAAAAGATGAAGATTTAAAAACTGAAATTTTACAAGAAATAGATAGGAGATTAGATTAATGGATTTTAAAGAGGATTTTCCAATTTTTAAAAATAGGGATATAGCTTATTTGGACAGTGGGGCCACAGCTCAAAAACCTCAAATTGTAATTGATGCTATAAATAATTTCTATGATAAATTTAATGCTAATCCTCATAGAGGAGCGTATACTCTAAGTGTTGAGGCAACTGCTGTTTATGAAGATACAAGGGAGAAAATTGCAAAATTTATAAATGCTAAACATCCGGAAGAAATTATTTTTTCGAAAAATGCGAGTGAGAGTTTGAATTTGCTTGCATATTCATATGGCTTGGATAATTTGAAAAAGGGTGATGATGTAGTTATTTCAATTATGGAGCATCATTCTAATTTGGTTCCTTGGCAATTTGTTACTCAAAAAACTGGCAGTGAATTAAAGTATATGTATATTAATGATGAGTTCGAACTTTCAAAAGAGGAGATTGAAAGCAAGATTACTGATAATACTAAAATAGTTGGAATTACACATGTTTCAAATGTTTTAGGAACTATAAATAATGTTAAAGAAATTATAAAATATGCTCATAAAAAAGGTGCAGTGGTAATTGTTGATGCATCACAGAGTATTCCTCATATGAAGATTGATGTTCAAGATTTGGATGCTGATTTTCTTGTTTTTTCAGGACATAAAATGTTTGCACCTCTTGGAATTGGCGTTTTGTACGGTAAGAGAGAATTGCTAAATAAAATGAATCCATTTTTAATGGGTGGAGATATGATTGAATATGTTTATGAGCAAAAAACTACTTTTGCTCCACTTCCAAATAAATTTGAGGCTGGAACTCAAAATGTTGAGGGTGTTGTTGGATTAGGTGCTGCTATTGATTATATTAATAGTATTGGTTATGATAAGATTCAAGAACATGATAGGGAAATTGTTGAGTATGCTCGTGAAAAATTGTCAAAATTAGATTATTTGGATATATATATGACACCTAATGTTGAAAATCATTCTGCTGTTATTTCATTTAATATAAAGGGTGTTCATCCTCATGATGTTGCAAGTATTTTAGATTCAGAAAATGTTTGCGTTAGATCTGGAAACCATTGTGCTCAGCCACTTATGAGATTTTTAGGTATTGATTCAACTTGTAGAGCTAGCTTTTATATTTACAATACTAAAGAGGATGTTGATAGATTAGTTGCTGGAATTGAAAAGGCATACAAGATGTTTGAAAAATATATTAATAGATAGGAGATAAAATTGGATAATTTAGATGAATTGTATAATGATATTATAATGGAACATAGTATGAATTCTTATAATAAGAAAAAGCTTGATGGTGCTGATTTTTCTGAGGTTGGTCATAATCCTAATTGCGGTGATGAGATTACTTTGGAAATGAAGCTAGATGGAAATGTAATTTCTGATATGGCTTTTTCTGGTCATGGTTGTGCAATTTCTCAAGCTTCTACATCTGTTATGATAGATACGTTAAGAGGTAAAACTATTGAAGAAGCAAAGGATATAATTAAAACTTTTATTGAGATGATTAAAAGAGAAATTACTGATGATGCTGAACTTGAAAAATTGGAAGAGGCTATTGCTTTTAAAAACGTTTCTAATATGCCTGCTAGAGTTAAATGTGCTTTGCTTGCTTGGCATACGTTAGAAGATATGATAAATAAAGGTGAGACTGACGGAAAAATTTCTTCATCTTGTTGTCACTAGGGTGTTAGTTTTAAATTTGATTTGTTCGTAAGAAGGGAATTTTAATGGAAGAAAAGAGAGTTTTACTTGGAATGAGTGGTGGTGTTGATAGTTCAGTTTCAGCATTGCTTTTAAAAGAAGAGGGGTATGATGTTATAGGAACTACAATGGAATTATTTGCTGGTAGTAGTTGTTGTAACACTAATACATATATTGATGCGAAAAATGTGTGTAATCAAATAGGAATACCACATTTTATTTATAATTTTAAAGATGAGTTTAAGAAATATGTAATTGATGATTTTATAAATTGTTATGCAAATTGCCTAACTCCAAATCCTTGTATTGAATGTAATAAATTTATGAAGTTTGGGCTTATGTATGAGAAGGCTAAAGAGCTAGGGTGTGAATATATTGCTACTGGCCATTATGCTAAAACAGAGTATAGTGAAGAATATGGAAGATGGGTTTTAAAGAAATCAAAGGCTGGAAAAAAGGATCAGAGTTATGTTTTATGGAATATTCCTAAGGAATTGATTGAGCATGTTGTTTTTCCGTTGGCTGATTTTGAGAGCAAAGATGAGATAAGAAAAATTGCTAGAGAACATAATTTGAAAACTGCTAATAAGCCTGATAGTGAGGATATTTGCTTTGTACCTGATGGAAATTATAAAAGATTTCTTGAAGAAAATTCAAAGCTTAAGCCTAAAAATGGAAATATAGTTCATGTGAATGGAACTGTTTTAGGAAAACACAATGGACTTTATAATTATACGATTGGACAAAGAAAAGGTCTTGGAATTTCATATAAAGAACCATTATTTGTTGTTGGATTTAATAAAGAGAAAAATGAAGTTATAGTTGGTGAAAAGGAATATATTTATAAAAAAGAAATGATTGTAAAGGACATTAATTTATTATTAATTGATTCACTTGAAGGACAAATGAAAGTTTCTGTGAAAACGAGATATTCTAGTGTTGAGGAGAAGGCTACTATAGAAATGCTTGATGATAATACAATTAAAGTAGTTTTTGAAAATCCTGTTGCACGAATTACTCCTGGACAATCTGCTGTATTTTATTTAGGAGATATTGTTGTTGGTGGTGGAAAAATTTTAAAATAAAATAATATTTAAAGAGAATTTTGGTAATTTTTAGCTAGAATTCTTTTTTGGGGCTTTTTAAATACACTATAATTTTTACTGAAAAAATTGTATTATTATAGATTTCATTGAATTGTATTTTTTTCGACATTTTTTTTATTTGATGAACAAAAAATGTAGCAAAAAAAATTAGTTGTGGTATAATAATAATGTTATCAAGGGGATAAAATATTTAGTAAATGAGGAATATTATGTTTTTTTCAAAACCTGGAGAATATAAAGCTTGTGGACTTTTTTCATTACAACATATAGGCTTGATTTTAGCTACTTTTGTGTGTGTTGCAATTGCGTTAAAGAAAACAGTTCATAAGAGCAAAGAAGAAGTTTATAAAATTATAAGAAATTTAACAATTGTTATATGTGCATTGGAGATATTTAAGATATTGTATATAGTGACGTATTTAAAATTGACGGATGTGAAAGAATGGCTACCTTTGTATTATTGTAGTTTGTTACTATATGCTGGATTTTTAAGTTCTTTTACAAAAGGACTGTTTAAGCGTGCTGGAGATGTTTTCTTAGCTACTGGTTCTATTGTTGGTGGTGTTGTTTTTATTTTATTTCCAACAACGTCATTACCAACATTTCCGGCTTTTCATTTTATAAGTATTCATAGTTTCTTTTTCCATGGAACTATGGTGTATTTAACATTGCTTGTAAATAAAACGCATTATATTGAGCTTAATAAATGGGATATTATTTATTTTGCTAGTTTAGTTGGCGTGGTGTGTATACTTGCTTTAATGGTTAATATGGAGTTTCATAGTAACTTAATGTTTATTTCAGAGAATTTTCCCAATACGCCAATTGAGTTGTTTTATAATTTAACTGGAAGATGGTTTACACCACTTATGATTCTTATTCAAATGTTTATTCCATTTTATTTTGTATATGGAATTATAAAAAGAAAAGAGAAAAAAGAAGTCGCTTTTTTAACAGAGCAAGAAAATATAATTGAATAAAAATCTGAAGAACGTGGAAATCAATGAGGTTCTACGTTTTTTTATATTATGGACAAGTTTTCAAAAATTTTTGTGAAAAAAATAATGTATAAAAACATTGATTTAAAAAGTTATAATAAATGCAAATGTTAATACTGTTTGACTTTTAAAAATTGAAAGATATGTAAAAATATGATATACTTTTAGCTGTTACAAGCTATGTGCTTAAGTTGAAAGGAGAATTTTATTATGGCAGAGCGGACAAAAGTAGTTAAAGTTCAACTTTTATCTGAAGAAGCGAAAAAACTTTTAGACAAGTATGGCCAGGTTACAGAAGTACTTAGTAAAAAATTGATTGTAGTAAAAAGGGACAACAAGATGGGGCTTTTCAATTCATATGGAACTCCATTGGTACTGCCTGATGAAGGTGTGCGTGTGCATATATTTGAGGATTATGTGCTTGTACAGCATAATCTTAAACGTAAGACACATGAATATATGTGGTCGGTGTTTAATATGCATGGCATACTTGTGAAGGAAGGCGACTGGGAAGATGTAGGGGCTCCATCAGAAGATGTTATGACAATTAAGGAAAATGACCGGTGGAAATATTTCAACTTGAAATTTAGAGAAACATTTCCTCAGCGTGGCAGCTTAGAACGAGCCCAGCCTTTTGCAAATGGTATGGGCGTTGGCGAAATTAACTCAAAGTGGGGGGCTTTTTCTCCAAATGGGAAATGCCTTATTCCTTTTGAGATTGATTACTGCTTTGACTTTAAAGGAGAGGAGTTTGATGTTTTGCAGAAAAATGGATTTTCTGTGTTGGTACATTCTACTGGGGTTGAGGTATTGAAAGAATCGGCAGAAATTCGAAAGAATCATATGGAAAAAAACAGGTATACTGTAACACTTGTTGATGGCAGAGTAGTAGATTTGCATGTGATAGTCTTTCCAGATAGCATTGGTATATTTTCTAGCTCGGTATTACCATGGTATGAAAAAAATTCTATAAGAGTTTGGGGTGAAAAATGGGCCATTCTGGATCGATTGGGAAAGCCAATTGATATGTCTGATGAGATGTGCCAAAAACGAGTTGAGCAGATAAAGCAATATCGGCTTGATACTGAAGTTTAAGTAATAAAGGATTCTAATGAAGGAAACTGAGGTGTGCGAATGAGCACCTCAGTTTCTTTTTGTGTTTGATTAAATATTTTAAGTTTGTTTTGGAGAAAATATTTGTATAGGACAAAAAGTAAAATGTGTGCTTTACATTTAATAATTTTAGTGATAGGATTATTAAAGTTTGAGGAGGTAGTAAAAAATGAAAAACAAAAAAGTTATAATTGCAATTGTTATTGTACTTGTATTAGTTGTAGCTGCAGTTGCTGGAGTTCTAATCTTTAAACCTTTTGATAAAGAAGAGGAAGATAAAACAGAAAAAACAAATACAGCTAAGACAGAAGAAAAAAATGATGAAAAAGATGTTGAAGAAGATGTTGATTATGAAGCAATTTTAGAAAAATTCTTAGATGCTTGCAAATCACAAGATGACATGGATAAATTTGTTGAGGACTATGTTGATATAAAATCAATGTACGTAGCTGATCAAGTAGATACACCTTCAGATTTTGAGGATGAATATAATAAAACTAAAGCCAAAGATTATAAAGATTATACTGATACTGTAAAAGAATTATATTCTGAATTTGTTGATGAAGATGTTGAGTTGACATTAAAGAAAGTTGGAAAGCAAACTAAAATGACAGAGCTAGGAATAGATATGTGGAATGATGTAAGATTTACTGTTGACAATGATGGAGAAACAGAAAAATTAGCTGCTATTTTCTGTGGCGATAAACTAGTATTAGTTTCAGATGAGGATAGTATGGAAGCTTTATATGATAGTTTAAAAGAAAAAGAAGAAGATGCTGATAATACAACAAATACTACAGATGATTCTGATGAAAATGTAACAAACACATCAAATAAGGTTTCAAATAAAACATCAAATAAAACTACAAGTTCAGAATATTCTGATGATGAGGAATAATTAAAAATTATAGATAATTATTTTTATTGGAGATAATTAAAGATATAAAGAGCGTAAAACTAGATAAGGTTTTACGTTCTTTTGTGTTAATGATAAAACGTGACGGGATAGAAAATAATAATGTCTTGACAAATACCCTATGGGGGTATATAATTTCTTGCGAGGTGATTAAAGTATGGCATGTAGTAAGTGTGAAAAATGTCAGATGTGTCAAAAGTCTACACATAGGACTGATGAAGAGAAGAAAAGACTTACTAAAAGATTAAATATTATTGAAGGACAGGTTAGAGGAGTTAAACAGATGATTGAAAATGACAGATATTGTGATGATGTTTTAACTCAATTATCTGCAATAAATAAGGCTTTGGAAAGCTTGGAAAATTCAATTTTAGAGAGTCATATTGCAACATGTGTGACTTATGAAATTCAATCTGGTAATTTAGACATTATTGAAGAGGTAATGGATTTAATAAAAAGATTGAGATAGGAAATACTGTAATTAAGACAATTTAATTGAAAAATAACAAAGCATTTACTTTGTAATTTTTGTATGTGATCAAAGCTGTTGATTAAAAAGAATAAGTGCAAGTACGATAAATGTTTTTGGTTATTATATAAAAAATATTGTTATTAGAAAGAGAGGTTTTTATTATGGAAAGTATAGAATTAAATATTGAAGGAATGCATTGTACAGGATGTAGTACAAGACTACAAAAGGTTTTAAGTAATTTAGATGGCGTTTCAAAAGCAGAGGTTAGTTTTGAAACAGGAATTGCTAAAATAGAGTATGATAGTAAATTAAAAGCTGAAGATATAAAATCTGCAATCGTTGATGCTGGATTTAAAGTTAAATAAAGGAGAGAATTACTTTGAAGAAAGTTTTATTAAAAATTGGGGGAATGACTTGTAGTGCTTGTTCTAGCGGATTAGAAAAATACTTGAATAAGCAAGATGGCGTTGTTCGAGCTAATGTTAATTTGGTAATGAATAATGCTAGTATAGAGTATGATGATAAAAAATTATCTTTAAAAGATATAGAAAAATTTGTTGATAAAGCTGGTTTTGAAAGTTTAGGAATAGATAATTTGAAAAAGGAAGAGAGAAAAAAATCTGGAGAAAAAATTAATTTAATTTTGACTTCAATTTTTTCAATTGCTATTTTATATGTGTCTATGGCACATATGATAGGTTTGCCTGATATTCCTTTTTTGAGTATGATGGAACATCCTTTGAATTATGCTGTTTCATTGCTCGTTTTGACGACTGTTGTATTGGGATTAGGATATAATATTTTGAAAAATGGAATTAAAAATTTAATTCATGGAACTCCTAATATGGATACTTTGGTTACAATAGGTGTTTTTGCTAGTTTTATTTATAGTGTGTATGAAACTGTACAGATTTTTTTAGGAGATACAAGTTTTGTGCATTCGCTTTACTATGAATCAGCTGCTATAGTTATATTTTTTATAAGAATTGGAAAATATGTTGAAGGAATAAATACTGATAAAACTAAAGAAGCTATTCAAGAATTGATGACAATAACACCAAATTCTGCAGTTGTTGAAAGAGATGGTAAAGAGATTACAGTTACTTTAGATGAAATAGAAAAAGACGATATTGTTATTTGTAAGCCTGGAGAAAAGGTTGCTGTTGATGGAACAGTGTGTGATGGAATTTCTCACATTAACGAATCTTTTATTACGGGCGAAAGTATGCCAGTTAAAGTTGAAGTTGGTTCTAAAGTTATTGCAGGGAGTATTAATTATGAAGGTGCAATTAAATATAAAGCTGAAAAAATAGGAAGAGAATCAACTGTTTCTGAAATTGTTAGAATGGTTGTTGAAGCTACAAATACAAAAGCGCCTATTTCAAAACTTGCTGATAAAGTTAGTAGTGTGTTTGTTCCTATAGTTATTGCAATTGCGATTATTACTTTTATTGTGTGGTTAATAATTGGAAAGAGCTTTGCGGTTGCATTGAATTACTTTGTAACAGTTTTAGTTGTGGCTTGTCCATGTAGTTTGGGATTAGCTACACCGCTTGCTATTGTTATTGCTTCTGGAGTTTGTAGCCAAAAGGGAATATTGGTTAAAAATAGTGAAAGCTTAGAAAATGCTCATAAAGTAAAAACAATCATTTTTGATAAAACGGGAACTTTAACAAAAGGAACATTGAGTTTTTCAAAAATGTACAATTATAGTGATTTGAATGATGATGATATTTTTAAAATCATTGCGGGAGTTGAAAAGAAATCTGAACATCCAATTGCAAAAGCAATAGTGGAAGAGGCTGAAAAGAGAAATATTGATTTTGATGAAGTAAAGGAATTTAAAGCTATTTTAGGTCAAGGTGTTTTTGCTGTTGTTGAAAATTATGATGTTTTAATTGGAAACAAGAGATTAATGGATGCTAATAATATTACGGCAGATGAATCAGATTTTAGAGAATTAGTTAATGACGGAAATAGTATCTTGTATGTAAGTCTAAACAATAAAATTGTTGCTTTAATTGGTGTTAAAGATGTTGTTAAAGAAAATGTTTCTGAGGTTATTTCTTCTTTGAAAAAGAAGAATATAAATGTTGTTATGCTTACAGGAGACAATGAAGTAACTGCAAAGAAAATAGCTGAAACTGTTGGAATTGAGACTGTTGTAGCTAATGTTATGCCAAGTCAAAAGGCTGAGTATGTTGAGAAGTTTAAAAAAGATGGCTTGGTTATGATGTGTGGAGATGGAATTAATGATAGCGTTAGTTTAGTTAAAGCAGACATTGGTGTTTCGGTTTCTTCTGGAACTGACATTGCGATGGACTCTGCACAGGTTGTTATTATGAATGATAATTTGGATAGAATTAATGATTTGATTAGAATTAGTTCTAAAACTATTCGAAATATAAGTGGTAATTTGTTTTGGGCATTTTTTTATAATATTTGTATGATACCAATTGCTATGGGTGTGTTCGTTGGTTTAGGAGTAAGTATGAATCCTATGCTTGCAGCACTTACAATGGTATTCAGTAGCTTATTTGTAGTATTGAATGCATTGAGGTTGAGAGTTGTTGAATAAAAATGAGTGCGATTAGTGATAATCGCAGAGATGTGAAAGGGGTACATATATGAATCAGTTTTCTAGAACAGAGTTATTAATAGGAAAAGATGGCGTAGAAAAATTACACAATGCAAAAGTTGCAGTTTTTGGCGTTGGCGGTGTTGGTTCGTTTGTTGTTGAAGGACTTGTTAGAGCTGGTGTTGGTAATTTTATTTTGGTTGATGATGATGAGGTTTGTTTAACTAATTTAAATAGACAAATTCATGCTACTAGAAAGACAATTGGAAAGTATAAGGCTGAGTTGATGAGGGATAGAATTTTGGAGATTAATCCTAATGCGAAGGTTGAAGTTTTCAAAGAGTTTTTTATGCCTGATTCTGAGGTGAAAATACTTGATGATAGTATTGATTATATTGTTGATGCTATTGATACTGTTACGGCTAAGATTGAGCTTGTTATGCAGGCTGATAAGCTTGGTGTTCCAATTATGTCTGCAATGGGAACAGGAAATAAATTGGATCCTACAAAATTTGAAGTTACTGATATTTATAAGACGAGTGTTTGTCCTTTGGCTAAGGTTATGAGAAAAGAATTGAGGGCTAGAGGTATTAAGAAGTTGAAGGTTGTTTATTCAAAGGAAGAGCCTATTAAGCCTTATGAGAGTGCGGAAAATAGTTGCAAGAATCATTGCGTTTGTCCTCCTGGTGCTAAGAGAACATGTGCGGTTAAGAATCAAGTGCCTGGTAGTATTTCGTTTGTGCCTAGTGTTGCTGGAATGATTATTGCTGGGGAAGTAATTAAGGATATTTTGAAAAAGTAACATTTTAAATCACCTGGAATATTATATTTCAGGTGATTTTTATGAAATTAGGTTTATCCTTAGCTGGTGGTGGAATTAAAGGGTTTGCACATATTGGAGCGATTAAAGCGTTAGAGGAGGCTGGAATATATTTTGATTATATCTCTGGTACGTCTTCGGGAAGTATTGTTGCTATGTTATATGCTAGTGGTTATTCGACAGATGAGATTTATGATATTTTTAGGGCTAATGTTAAAAAAATAAGGTATGTTGATTTTGAAAATATTAGGAGAATTGTAAAAAGATTTTTTGCAGGCGAAGGTTTGAGGATTGATGGACTAAATAGTGGTGGAGTTATAAAAAAGCTTGTTGACGAATATTGCTTGAAGAAAGGGATAACCAACATTAAACAAATTAGAATGCCGATTGTTATTCCTGCGGTTAATTTATGTACAGAAGAATTGTATGTTTTTTCTAATAATATAATTCAAAATAGAGGCAGAGATATTAAGTACGTAAATAGTGTTAGTGTCGGGACTGCAGTTCAGGCTAGTTGTAGCTATCCAGGAATTTTTTCTCCTTGTAGATATGGAGAAAATTTATTGGTTGATGGTGGAATTGCAGAAAATCTTCCATGGAGAGAAACGAAAAAGGCTGGTGCTGATAAGGTGTTGAGTATTGTTTTTGTTGATAAGGAGAAGAAAAGATGTGATAATATTTATGATGTTTTGGATAAGTCTTTTTCTATTTTGTGTTCAGAGCTTGCGGATTATGAATGGGATGGGACGGATTATTTATTAAAATTGCATATGCCTAAGGTTGGCTTGCTTGCTAAAGGTAGACAGGAAGAACTTTATGAGCTTGGGTATAAGCAGACTAAGGATAAAATTTCCGATATTGTTAGTTGTTTGAGAAATTAAAATTATAATATTATTACGAATTATAGAAAAAATTGATTTTATTCGGAATAGATATTAAAGTATTAATTAGACGAAGCGGAAAATTTAAATTATTAGAAGTGTAATTTGACTTCTTCTATAAAAACTGATAAAACTATGTAAAATGTGTTTTGGAGAAAGAAATGATTGATGTAAATGAATATTTAAAAGGATTTTATAAAGGAACTAAGGAACCATCATTAAAAGCTATGCATTATTTTATGGATAAGTATAATAATTTTGAAAAAGAAATGAAATTTATTCATATTGCAGGTACAAATGGAAAAGGTAGTTGTGCAGAAATTGTATCTAATATATTAAAAATTCAAGGGTATAGAGTTGGAAAATTTTTATCTCCACATCTAATTAGATATAATGAAAGAATTAGTATTAATGGAGAAAGCATTTCTGACGAAGATATGCAGGGATTGATTGAAGAGTTAAAACCTTTGATTGAAGAGTATAGTGAAAAAGAAAAATCTAGAATTACACTATTTGAGTTAGAAACAATGATGGCACTTTTATATTTTTATAGAATGAAAGTTGATTTTGTTGTTTTAGAGACTGGGCTTGGTGGCTTGTATGATTGTACGAATATGATTACATGTCCATTGGTTTCTATTATTACGTCGATTGGATATGATCATATGAATCTTTTAGGAGATACTTTACCTAAGATTGCTTTTCAAAAGGCTGGGATTGTTAAGCCTAATTCGAGTACAGTTATTTTTGAGCAAACATCTGATGTAGATGATGTTTTTGTTAAAGAATGTGCAAAGAAAGAAAATAAGCTTCATATTGTTAGAGAAACGGATATTTCTAATTATAGATATGATAGTGATTTGCAGTATTTTGATTATGGCGAGATGAAAGATATTGCTGTTAATTTGAAAGGAATGGTTCAAATTAGAAATGCAAGTATTTGTATTGAAGCAATGAAAATATTAAAAGATAAAGGGTATGAGGTTTCAGATGAAAGCATAAGAGAAGGCTTGAAAACTGTTATTCATAAAGCTAGAATGGAGAAATTATTGTCTAAACCTTTTATAGTTTATGACGGAGCTCATAATACGCCTGCAATGGAGAATTTGCAGAGCATGGTGGCTATGTATTATTCTGATTTCGATAGAGTTTATATTGTGTCAATTTTGAAGAGTAAGGATTATAGAAAAATGTTAAAAATTCTTGCTAGTGATAAAGAAGGAAAATTTATTTTCACATCTGGAAATGATGCAGAGAGATATGTTGATGGAAATACATTGTATGAATGTATGAAAGAATATGTTGATGAAGATAAAATTAGTACAATGACATTAGAAGACGCAATAATTAGCACAAAAAATTCTAATGAAAATACAGTTAATTTAATTGTTGGTAGTTTTTATGTGTATGGTGATGTTGTAAGAACAATAAAAAATATGATCTGAGTGTCAATGAGACATGCTTTTTGACAATTATAAAACAGGAGAATCGATAAAAAATTCTCCTGTTTTTTGAGCCAAATTATTGATTGCAAGCTTGAAATTTTTGTTTAGCACTTGCAAGTTGCATTTGGTCTGCTTCTTGGGTTGTGTACCAACCTTTTTCTTTCATTAAATTGTAAATTTTATTTTGTATATCTAATGAAGTATTTAGTGCTTCTTTAAATGCACAGTGTACTTCTTGAGTTGTTGATTCGATTGTGCCGTGTAGGTACAAATCACATACTCCTTTTATGACTAATAATTCTTTTTCCATTAAATCTCTGTCTTCCATTTTTGAAACACTCCTTATAATAAATTTAAAAATTTGTTGAATAATTCGCAATGCTTTTGTTCTAATTCACTAACATATTGTGAAAGTGTAGCATCTTGCAATTGAGCAGATGTTTTTTTACTACAACATTTCATAAATTGTTCATGTCCTAATGCATCTTCAACATATAAAAGTTCTTTATTTGTCATTTTTATCACCACCTGAATTTAGTATTTGCATAATGAAATTTTATATACTAAAAATATTTAGAAAAAATTGATTTAGTATTTTGATTATAATGGTATTTGTTTTGAATTTTAGTAGCGTAAAACTGAATTTTAAAAGGTTGACTTTTGTAGGGTAATGATGTAATCTAAATGAAGATTAGAAATTTAATATAAAGGTGTGTGAAACAAATGAAAATTGAAGGATTTATTAAAAACTTAAAAAGAAGTTTGATTATTGGAATTATTTTAATTCTTGCATCTATATTCTTTTATTGGATGGCAGTAAGCGTTAGCGATGAAGATGCCAATGTAACTCCGGTTGATTGGGGAACATTAAGAAATTCAGAAAATGATGCAGAAGAGACATATGTTACAATAAAGGATATATGGGAACCAGATCAATTTGCTGAATTAGAAGGTAGTGGGAATGATTATAAGTATTATATAGTTGGTGATGAAAATAATGCGTATATTGCTAAATTGACAGTTGACACTTTTAATAAAATTGAGAGTGCAATTGATGAACAAGGTGAAAATTTTTCTTATGAGTTAAAAGGATATATTTATGCAATTCCTGATGAAGTAAAGAAACTTGCGATAGAGAGAGTAAAAGAATATTCAGAAGAAGATTTCACAGATGCAGATTTTGATCAATATTTTGGAAAGTATTATTTAGATGAAATTCAATTGCCTAATGATGGTACTGTTTCACTATGTGTTTGTTTAGGTGTATTTGCTGATATTTTTGCTTTTGCTTGTCTTATTACGTATTTTATCAAAAAGTCAAGAATGAAGAAAACTTTAAAAGAATTTAATAAAGATGAATTGGAAAAAGCATTAGAAAACAGTGTAGCTTATGAAAAAGCTAAAATATATTTAGCAGATGAATATTTAATTTCTACTGCATCTGGACTTGATGTAATAAAATATGATGATTTGTATTGGATATATATTAATAATACTAAATATAGAGGTATAACAACTGGAAGATATTTAATTGCAATTAAGAAGGATAAGAGAAGTGTTCAAATTGCATATGCGGTAAGAGATGAAAAAATGCTTCAAGAAATACTGGAAAAAATTCATGAGAAAAATGATCAAATATTAATTGGCTATACGCCTGAAAACCAAAAGGCATTTGCAGAATTTAGAAAAAATAAATAATTACGAAAGAGATTTTTGATAGTTTTTTGTCAAAAATCTTTTTGCTTTTTGAATGTGCGTTTGATGGTATTTTTACATTAAAGAGAATTTTTATGAGAAGTTTGATGCCTCAAAAGTGGTGCCCTTGTGGCACTTTGAGGCTGTGACTGGGATTGAGGTTTATGTTTTCAAAACATTCCAATGTTATGACCTTACGTTGAGAAAATTGTTTTATGATAGGAGGGGGTTATGAGTAGGATTTTATTGGTTGATGATAATGATTCAATAATTTTAGGTTTGGAATATTTATTTAAGGAAGAAAAGTTTGAGTTCGATTTTGCTAAATTAAAAAAGGATGCAATTGAAAAAATTGAGAAAGAGAATTTTGATATTGTTTTAATTGATATTGGTTTACCTGATGGTAATGGATTTGAGGTTGGCAAATATATAAAGGAGTATAGAAAGCAGTTGCCGATTATTTTCTTGACGGCTAATGACGAGGAGAAGGATGTTGTATATGGTTTAGATTTGGGTGCAGAGGATTATATTACAAAGCCTTTTAGAAATAGGGAGTTGATTTCTAGGATTAAGAATGTGCTTAGGAGAAATGGTAAGCCTGATTTGATTTCGTGTAAGGGTGTTTCGATTGATACGGTTCAGAGAAAGGTTTTCAGGGATGGCGCTGAGGTTGATTTGACTAAGCTTGAGTATAGTATTTGTTTGAATCTGTTTAGTAATATTAATAAGCTGATTACGCGTGAGGAGATTTTGAATGATATTTGGGATTTAGCGGGTAATTTTGTGAATGATAATACACTTACGGTTTATATTAAGAGAATTAGAGAGAAGATTGGTGATAAGGATGGCAAGATTATTGAGACTGTGAGAGGTGTTGGATATAGGGTTAGTAATGAAAAATAATAATTTGAAATTGTATAGTTGATTTGGATAGAGATTTAATCTTTGGAAGGAAAGAGCTTACAATTGAAATTTAAGAGAAGGTTTTGGTATGAAAAATTTAGTTGCTCGAAGATATTTAATATTTTCTGTGGTTGTTATTTTAATATTTATGGCATGTATGGTAGGGTTTAATATTTATCAAGATGTTGAATATAAGGAGACCTTGAATAAATATGCATGTGCTATGGTTGAGATGGTTAAAGAAAAATATCCAGAGGTTAGTGAAGAGGAGATTGTTGAACTTGTTAATGCGGAGACTGTTGAAGGTTCGGATGATGTGCTTGCGGATTACGGAATTTCTGGGGATGTATATGTTTTAAAAAGAATAGAATATACTAGAAGAGCTACGTTGATTGGTAATTTGGCTATTTTAGCTGGATTAGGTGTTTTACTATTAATTGTATTTGGAGTGTATACAAACAAGAGAAAGAGGAAGATTGATGAACTAGATAGATATATTCAAGATGTTTCTAATAAGATGTATGAGATTGGAATTGATAAAGAATCTGAAGATGAGCTTAATAGGTTGAAAGATTCTTTGTACAAGATTACGGTTATGTTGAAGGAAGATTCAGAAAGCAAGAGAAAGCAGAATGAGGCGATTTTGGAGTTGGTTTCTGATATTTCTCATCAGTTGAAAACACCAATTACATCAATTCAGATTTTGCTTGATAATATTTTAGAAAACGAGAATATGGATAGTGATACGAGAAGAAAATTTACATTGGAAATTTTAAGACAAGTTAAGGGAATGAATTTTTTGATTTTTTCTTTGCTTAAGTTGTCGAAGTTGGATGCGTGTGTAGTTGAGCTCGATAATGAGAAGATTTCTGTAAACAAGCTTGTAACAGATATTTTAGCTGATTTAGATGTGCTTATTGAGTTGAAACATCTTGATGTTCATGTTGATGTTTCCGAGAATGTTCGTTTTGATGGGGATTATAATTGGAATAAAGAAGCGGTTTTGAATATTGTTAAAAATGCTGTTGAATATACTCCGGATGGAAAGAATATTTTTATTGGTGCTGAGGAGAATGATTTGTATACTAAGATTGTAATTAGAGATGAAGGAAAGGGGATTGATGAGAAGGATTTGCCTCATATTTTTGAGAGGTTCTATAAGAGAGGTAATTCAGCTGAGGATAGTTTTGGTATTGGTTTAGCACTTTCAAAGTCGATTGTTGAAAAGCAGAATGGTTTTGTTAGTGTGGATTCGGAGGTTGGAAAGGGTACTGTGTTTACGGTTAAATATTTTAAGTAAGCGTTGAAAAATAATTACAATTTTATCTGAGTCAAAAAGATATCAAAACGCAGTCACGTATACGCATACGCTCCTTTGCCTTTTGATATCTTTTTTCCTGGCTAAAATTTAATTCTTTTCCAACCTCTTGCAGATAGATGTTTTATAATAAAAATTTAATATTAATTTTTGAGTAGAATAATGTCGATGAAAAAATTGAAAAAGTGATTGAAAAAATGATAAAACGTGTGTATAATGAATATAATAGTAGTAGATATTAATATCTACTCTTATTAAAATGTGAGTCGCCACCCTATTGGCGAAATAAATGGATAGGTGAGAAAATGTGAGTCGCAACCCTGCTTGCGGGATATAAATGGGCAGGTGATAAAATGTTAATTATAGAGAGTATGGGGTCTAAAAAATAGATCCCATATTTTCATAAAGGAGAGATATAGTAATAATGATAATAGAAGATGGAAAATTTTATTTTATAAAAGATGAATTTTTTGATGTGTTTAAAGATTATGGCTTAATGATTAATAAAGAGAATGGAAGTAAAAGACCATGTTATTTTTGCTTTAAAGATAGACAAGATAATGAGATAATTTGGTTTGTCCCAATATCAACTAGATATGAAAAATATAAAAAAATATATGATGCTAAAAAGATAAAGAATGGAAAGAAACCTATATATAATTTTGTTTTTGGTAATGTATTGGGAAAAAAAGCTGTTTTTCTAATACAAAACATATTTCCAACAACATTAGATTACATAGAAAAGAAGTATACAAATTCTAATAAAGATGTTGAAATACCAGAAGTTGTAAAAGATGAGGTAATTACGAAATCTTTAAGAGTAGTTAATCTTGCTAAAAGCGGTGTACAGATTCCATTTTATGATATTATTGAAATGAAAAAAATATTGTTAAATGAATAAATTAAAAATTTAGATGAATTTAATGTATTGATAAATAATTTAGAAAAAGATGAATTAGAAATAGGTTAGGTGATATGAATGATAGATTTGCATACACATACTAATTATTCAGATGGAACATGGAATTTGAAAAAATTATTGGAAGAAGCGGAAAAGACAAAAATTGAAGTGTTGTCTATAACAGATCATGATAGAATTGATGCGTATAAAGAGTTAGAAAGAATAAATGCTAATGATTTGTTTAGTGGACGTATAGTAACTGGTGTTGAATTTAGTACAGTATTTGATGGTGTGACGTTTCATTTATTGGCTTATGATTTTGACTATAAAAAGTTAGCTAATTTTATATATGAAAATTATGAGAGTAAGAAGATTGATTTGAAAAAAGAATTCGATTATATGATTGAGAGCTGTAATAAAAATAATATAAAATTAGGAAATTTAGAATATAAAGAGAATATGGGGTGGCCAATTGATATTATTTTTCCTGAAATAAAAAAACATGAAGAAAATAGAAAATATTTTAAACAGAAAGAATGGGATGATATAGATGTTTTTTATAATTCTTGTGTAACTAATAAGAAGTTTCCAGTGTTTGTTGATTTTAGCATTCATTATCCTAAGGCAGACGTTGTGGCTGGTGCAGTAAGGAAAGCTGGTGGAAAAACTTTTGTTGCTCATGTTTTTAGATATTACTTGGATGATTCGATTGGATTTTTAGATGTGTTAAAACAGAATAATGTTATTGATGGTGTTGAAGCATATCATTCAAGTTTTTTAGAGGAACAAACAAAGACATTGAAAAAATATTGTAGGGATAATAATTTATTTATGTCTGGCGGAAGTGATTGCCATGGTGATAAAAAAGCCGATAGGAAAATTGGTATAGGGTATGGAAATTTAAATATAGATAAGGAAATATTAAAATCATGGTTTTCACCTGATGCTATTTAAAAAATATGTTATAAAATTTTAATCTATTCCAACGCTGGAGTAGATTTTTTATTTATATGAGAAAATAATTATAGATTTGTTTGTGTCAAAAAGGACGCCATGGTGACAACTTGGTTTGGTTGCTGGGTTGGAGGTACGTATCGAAAAGAACGTTCCCGTGACACTGTCATTTGATTGTCACTTTTGATTTATATAATGTGTTTAGTAAATTTATTAAGAAAGGATTTTGTTATGGAAATATTAAGAGTTGAAAATTTAACAAAAAGATATGGAAAAGGTGATAATCAGGTTGTTGCGGTGGATGATGTTTCTTTTTCAATTGAGAAGGGCGAGTTTGTTGCAATAGTTGGTAGTTCTGGAAGTGGAAAGTCTACATTGCTTCATTTGATTGGTGGTGTTGATAGGCCTACTTCTGGTAAGGTTTTTATTGAGGGGAAGGATATTTATTCTTTGAATGATGATGCTTTAGCGATTTTTAGGAGGAGACAGGTCGGAATTATTTATCAGTTTTATAATTTGATTCCTATTTTGAATGTTGAGGAGAATATTACTTTACCTTGTGAGTTGGATGGTAAGAAACCTGATCAAAGACAGTTGAATGAATTGATTGCGACTTTGGGGTTGAGTAATAGAAGAAAGCATTTGCCTAATCAATTATCTGGTGGTCAACAACAAAGAGTTTCAATTGGAAGGAGTCTTATAAATAATCCAAGTATTGTGCTTGCTGATGAACCTACTGGAAATCTTGATTCGAAGGCTAGTGAAGAGATTGTTGAGTTGCTACGTTTGTCTAATAAAAAATATAATCAAACGATTGTTATGATTACTCATGATTTAGAGATTGCAAAGACTGCTGATAGGATTATAAGAATCGAAGATGGCAGAATTGTAAAAGGGTAGGTGAGTAATATGAATTTGTTGAATAGATTGACTTTAAAGAATTTGAGGCTGAACAAAAAGAGAACTTTGGTTACTATAATTGGTATTATTTTGTCTACTGCTTTAATTACTGGTGTTGCAACTCTTGTTAGTAGTTTTAGGAGCACGATTATTGAATATGAAAAGCAAGATTCGGGAGATTATCATTATGTATTTTATAATGTGCCTGTTGATGATTTAAAGTATATTAAAAATAATAGAAATGTTGAGGATGTATATTTAAATGAAGATTTAGGTTATAGTTTATTGGATGGTAGTAAGAACGAAGATAAACCATATTTGTATCTTAAAGCGTATTCAAAGGGTTCGATTGAGAAACTTGGGATTGAACTAAAAGAAGGTAGACTTCCTGAGAATGATAATGAGGTTGTGATTTCATCTCATATAAAATCTAATGGTGGTGTTGAGTATAAAATTGGTGATGAGCTTGATTTGAAATTAGGTGAAAGAATTAGTGATGGTGAAAGTTTAGATCAAGGTAAGGCTTTAGATGAAGAAAGAAGTGAGAGTTTTGTTCTTAGAAATGAGAAGAATTACAAGATTGTTGGAATAATAGAGAGACCAAATTTTGATATTGAACCTTATACAGCTCCTGGCTATACGGTTCTTACTATATTAAATGAGAATGATATTAAGGGTAGTTTGAATGTGTATGTAAGGTATAAAGATGTTAAAAAACATCTTGCTACAACTGCTCAAATTATTGGAATTGATGAACAAGTGTTGAAACGTATTTCTGACCCGTCTAATGGAATGATTAGTGAGTCAGATACAGAGATTTTGGGAAATGCTAAGTATGTATTTTCTAAAAATGATAGTTTGATAAGATGGGAGAATTTAGAGTTTAAAGAGGCTACTAGAAATGTTTTATATACTGTCAGTGCGATTGTTATAGTGATTATTATTGTTACTTCTGTTTTTTGTATTAGAAATAGTTTCGAAATTTCTATCACTGAAAAAACGAGACAGTATGGTATGCTTGCTTCTGTTGGTGCTACTTCAAAGCAGATTAGAAAGAATGTATTGTATGAAGGTTTAATTCTAGGACTTATTGGAGTTCCTGTTGGAATTTTGAGTGGCTTGATTGCAATTTTTGTTTTACTTAAAGTTATTTCACATATTTTAAAAAGTTTTTTAGGTTTTGAATTTATATTTACAACAAATCTTTTGGCAATTGCAATTTCTATTTTACTTGCGGGTATTACTATTTATTTATCTGCTAGAAAGTCTGCAAAAAAGGCAAGCAAGATTTCACCAATTGAAGCAATTAGGAATACTGATGATATAAAAATTAAAGCTAAGAAATTGAGAACGCCAAGGATTATAAAGAGTTTATTTGGCGTTGGTGGAGATATTTCTTATAAGAATTTAAAGAGAAATAGAAAAAAGTACAGAACAACAGTTATTTCAATTATTGTTAGTGTGTCAATTTTTATTGCAATGAGTGCGTTTATAGAATATGCATTTGGTACAACGTCTGTATATTATAAGGATTATGATTATAATCTTATTGTAAATGGAAGAACGAGTGAGATTAATCAATTGCTTGAGATTGCGAAAAATGATACTGTTAAAAAGTATTCTATTAATAGGGATTTAGTTGCTGAGGTTGCTGGAAGAGAATTAAGAAATCATTATACAAGTGAGAAGAAGAGTGCTGATGAAAGTCTTGGTATGATAAATTCTAATGATGAAAAGGATTATGCAAATTTAGTGGCAGTTGGGAAAGATGAATATATGAGGTTTTTAAGTAAGAACGGTTTGAAATATGATGATGTGAAAGATAAAGTTATTTTAAATGATTCTGCTAAAACGTATGTAGATAGTAAGAAAGCATATTCAATGTATAGAATTTATGATTACAAAAAAGGTGATCATATTAGTGCTAGTATAGATGGTAAGAGCAGTGATTTAGAAATCGCTGCGATTGTTGATTCGGTTCCAATGGGACCTTACTATTCAAATGGAATGTTTATAGTTAGTGATGAGTTTTTTGATAAATACAAAAGCAAGGAAGATATGAGTGTTAGTTTGTATATGGATTCTAGTAATCCAAATGAGTTAGAAGAAATTGTTAGAAAATCAAATATAGGTAGTTATGTTGAGAATATTGAGACTATTGCTAAGGAGCAAAACGCTATGATGCTAGCTATTTCTATATTCTTGTATGGATTTATTGCTGTTATTTCTTTGATTGGTGTTACGAATATATTTAATACTATTACAACTAATATGGAGTTACGTCAAAAGGAATTTGCTAATTTGAAATCAATTGGTATGACGAAAAAAGAGTTTAACAGGATGATTAGATTGGAAAGTGTTTTATATGGTGGTAAGGCTTTAGTTATTGGTATTCCAATTGGAGTTGGTTTGTCATATTTATTGTTTAAGGCTTTTGGCATTAGCTATGAGATGACATACGAATTACCATTTAAGGCGATTGGTATTTCAATTGTTGTTGTTGCAATTTTAATTTGGGTTGTTATGAGATTTTCTTTGAAGAAAATTAATAAGCAAAATATTATTGAAACAATAAGGAAGGATAATATATAGTTTGAAGTTTATTGTAAAGGGTAAAAGAAAAGGGTCATACGACCCCTTTCTTTATTTTTTCTTTAACCTGCACCGGCGCACTTGAATTGCTTTAACAGAATGGTGAATGATTTTTGACAACTCAGTATCGGTAATAAGATGCTCCAAAACCATTTTATCTTGTTCGACAGTCCAATTACTCGGACCGTAAAACTCAGTTTTGCCATAGTATCTTTTGTTCTGAGCGTTTGTAGTTTTTCGAAACTTTTGCATGTCGGCATACGCATATTTTCTGTTTGGCATATTTGCTCTCCTTATTCAAATTATTGTTTGCAAGTTACCAAAATAACTTGAGAATCTCAAGTTAGAAATATTATAACACATACTGAGTATTTCGCTAATATATATTTTTATAAAAATATTGTTGAGAGAATAAGAAAGTAATGATTTTTTTGTGTGGGATTATAAGATTAAATTTTTATGCTTGACAATGAGTAAAATATAACATAAAATGCAAACAAAAGTTCTTGTAAATTTAAAAGATTGGAGATGTAAAATGGAAAGATTTAAAATAATAACAGCAGTACATTTAATTTTAATAGAAAATGATAGAGTATTATTACTAAGAAGGTATAATACAGGTTATGAAGATGGAAATTATAGTGTTCCGGCAGGGCATGTTGAAGAAGATGAGGATGTTATAAAAGCAATGCAAAGAGAGGCTTTTGAAGAGATAGGAATAAAGATAAAAAAAGAAGACTTAAAAACTGTTCATGTTATGCAAAGAAAAGCTCCAGATAGAGAAAGTATAGATTATTTTTTACTTTGTAAAAAATATGAAGGTAAGATTGGAATTATGGAAAAAAATAAATGCGACGATGTGAGATTTTTTGAATTGAATAAATTGCCTGAGAATACGATTCCATATATAAGGAAAGGAATAGAATCATATTTGCATGATGAGCCATTTTCTATATTAGGTTGGTAATTTTTAAGAATTATATAATTAAGGAGCTTCTGATGAGTGAAGTTCCTTTTATTTTTTTATAACTGGTGTAACAAAATTAAGAGTTGTGTGTATTAATTATTGACAAGAATAAAAATACAAAGGAATAATAAATGAAATGAATAAAAGAAAAAGATGTAAGAAAAACAGAAAGCAGAAAATAAAAATTATAATAGTGCTTGTGTGTGTTATGATTTTTATATGTGGTATTATTAGTATATTAAAATTCGACCAAATAAGGATATTTGTATTATCTAAGTTTATAAAATTAGAACGAATTGAAATAGTTATAGAAAATGAAACAATAGAAGTAGGAGAAAATGTAGCTTTTAAAATAAAATATTATCCGGAAAATGCAAACTTTTATACTTATACTGTAGAAAGTTCAAATGACGAAGTAATAAAGGTGAAAAATGATAATATGCTTATGGAAAATGAAAAAGGTTATGCAACATTAAGTGTTGAATGCGATGGAAAAGAATCTAAAAGAGGCATTAATGTTATAGTTAGAGCAAAGGAAATCTCTTTACAAGATACTGAAAAGAAAATAAAAATTGGCGAGAAATATCAAGTAATAGCCAATATAATTCCGAGTGAGGCAAGTGAAGCAGAATTATATTATTTATCAGATAATGAAGAGGTAGCAAAGGTTAATCAATTTGGAGAGGTGGAAGGTATAAAAGATGGTGAAGCAATAATAAACGTTTTTAATAAAAATAAAGAAGTCCAAAATGAAATAAAAATAATTGTTTTAAAGGAACCAGTAGAAAAAATAGAGTTAAATGAAAAGAAAAGTAAGAAAAATATGGTCAGTTGAGTGTGTAGTAAAAAAGAATAATGTGGAGCAAAATGAGAAGTATTATGTTGATACGACTACAGGAGAAATAATAGGCGGAAGTGGCATGAATTAATAATTTATTTATGAAATAGACCTTATTTGTTAAATAGAAATTTTAACAATGTGGGTCTATTTTTATTTTAAGAACATTAACAAAATACTTTTTTTATGGTAGACTATTTGTAGTTTATTGAATTAAATATTTGAAAGGAATGATATTATTAAATGTTGTATGTAATAAGACATGGTCAAACTGATTGGAATGTGGAAGGAAAAACACAGGGAAGTATTGATATTAAACTAAATGAAACAGGAAAAGAGCAAGCTGAAAAGGTGAAAAATGAACTTATGAATACGAGAATAGATGTTGTTTTGTGTAGTCCACGAAATAGGTGTAAGGAAACAGCAAAAATAGTTAGTGAAGGTAGAGATGTTCAAATTATTGAATTAGATGAATTGCGTGAAAGAGATTTTGGAGAGTTTGAAGGTAAGAAAAAGAATGTTGAATATGATTGGGTAGAGTTTTGGAATTGGAAAGCGGATAAGCATTATGAGAAAGCGGAAAATGTTCGAGATTTTTTTGATAGAGTTTCAGATGTTATAGAAAAAATACGAAAAGATTATGCTGATAAAAATGTTTTGATTGTTACACACGCTGGAATTTGTGCGATGATGTATTGTTATTTTAATAATTTAAAACCAGATGGAAAATTAAAGATTCCAGGAGCTGGTAATTGTGAATTGAATATGTATGATGTATAAAAAATGAAGGATATTATGAATTATTATGAAAGATTTTTTGAAAGTAAATTATAAATATATTATTGTGATTTTTGTTATTAGCGTTGTTATGACGTTTTTTATGACAAAAAAAGAAGGCTTTCATGAGGATGAAATGTTTTCTTATGGTTCGTCTAATTATGCTTATGACAATGTTTATAGACCTTATGGTAAGGAAGATGAAACGAATATTTTTGTTAAAGAAAAGATTATGAATGGCAATATTATTCAGAATTTGAAGTATTATTTAATTGATCATAGAGATATAAAGGATGAAACGTTGGCTGATATTAAATCTGAATTTGTTCCAACATGGAGAAGTTCTGATGAGGCAAATGATTATTTAACTATTCAGTCAAAGGATGCATTAAATTATGGAATGGTTTATTATAATCAATCTCGTGATATTCATCCGCCTCTTTTTTATTTTTTAGTACATACAGTTTCAATATTTTTTATGGGGCATTTTTCAAAGTATATTATTTTTGGTATTAATCTTGTTTTTATGGTTTTAAGTTTGTGGACTATAAAAAATATTTTTGAAAAATTGGATAAAAAGTATTTAATAATTCCTACTTTAATTCTGTACGGATTCAGTATGGGAGCGATTTCAACGGTTATTTTTCAGAGAATGTATTCTATGCTTAATTTCTTTGTTTTAATGTTTATTTCAGCTAACATTGATATTATAAAAAAAGATTTTGATATAGATAAAAAATTATGGAATAAACTTACTTGGATTGTTTTACTTGGATTTTGGACGCAATATTATTTTTGCATTGTTGCTGGAATGGTTGCGGTTTTAGTTTTAATAGGAGTGATAAGAAAACAAGGAAAACAGGGCGCTATAACGTATATTTTGAAATATTTAAAAATGGCTGTAATAGGTGTATTGTTTTATCCATTGAGTATTAATCATATTTTCTTTTCGTATCGTGGAGTTGGAAAAGCTGAGATGACAAGAGGGTTCGGAGAAAAGCTAGTAGAGTATTTGAATATGATTGGATATTCTTTTTCAGTTCCTGTTTTGGCTATTGCTATATGTTTGATTTTATTTGGTATGGTGGTTGCTGTTAAATCTGTAATTGATAAGAAAATTGATAAAAATGTTTTAGGTGCAAGTGCGATTATATTTTCTGTAATTTGTTATGTTTGTGTTATTGTAAAGGTTTCACCAGAATTACAAGATGCAAATATTATAAGATATATAATGTGTGTGTTACCGTTAATAATTATTTCAATTTTATTGTTAATTGACTCTGTTATTAAAAATAAAAATGTGCTAAAATATAGTTTAGTTGGAATTTCATTGGTAATTTCAGTTTATGGATTAATGTTTAGTGAACCTGCTTTTCTTTATAAGGGCTATGCTAAATATTTAGAGATTGCTGAAGAAAATAAGGAAGATAAATTCGTGTATGTTGGAGATACAGTTTTTAATCATATTCAAAGTATGCCTGAGTTTGCGACATATAGTGAGAGTTTAATATTGAATGAAAATCAATTAGATGTTTTAGAAAATGATTCTAAACTTTCAGAAGAGAATGAGTTTATTTTGAGTATAAAGAAGTATAAGGGTGCTGATGAGATTTTGGCTAAAGTTATTGAGAAAACCGGCTTTTCAAATTATGAAGTTTTACTTGATGATGATGGAGATGTTGGTTGTAAGATTTACAAGGTGATGAGGTAGAAATGATATTTGTAGATAAAGTTAAAATAGGATTAAGAGATACTGGAAAAGATTGTTTAATAAAAAATGAGGCGATTCTTGAGATTCTTGAGAATGTCGGTGGTGAACAATCTGATTTAGCGGGATATGGAATATTGGATATTGAAAGAACAAAGCTTAGTTGGATTTTACTTGATTGGACGGTTGAGGTTCTTAAAAGACCTGCTTATCCTGAGGAGTTAGAAGTTAGAACTTGGGGAAGATGTTTCCAAAAGGCGTATACATATAGGGATTTTGAGGCTTATAATTCAAAGGGAGAATTGTGTATTAAAGCTACCACTAAGTGGGTTATGATTAATAGCGATACTAGAAAGATTGTTAGAATGGGACCAGAAGTAAAGGAGGCTTATAAACCTGAAGATTATAGTTCTTTTGGTGATTATAATTTTCCTAAGCCAGAAGTTCCCATTGAATTTTCAAATGAGGTTAAATATACTGTATCTAGAAAAGATATTGATATTAATGGTCATATGCATAATACATATTATTTGAATTTGGCTTATGATGCTTTGCCTGAGGATATTTATGATGCAAGACCTTATGATACTTTTAGAATAACGTATAAGCATGAGATTAAATTGGGTGATACGGTTATTTGTAAGTATGCTTATTTTAATGGCAAACATGTTGTTGTTATTATGAGTGAGGATGGTAGTGTTGTTAATTCTGTAATTGAATTATCAAAATAAAATGTGATTACAAAGGATTTAAAGATGAAGTTAAATAGTAAGATGGAATTTTATAAATATATTTATAAGTTGACTAAGTATAAGTATATTAAAAAGTTGCTTAAAAATTATAAGCAACATGGCAAGACGTCTGTGTGGGAACATTCTAGGAATGTGGCTTATAGGAGTTTTATGTTGGCGAAGAGATTGGAGAAGAGATACAATATCCAGTTTAATTATGATGATTTGATTGTTGGTGCTTATTTGCATGATTTCTTTTTGTATGATTGGCATGAGAAGAGTAAGGATCATAAATGGCATGGGTTTAGTCATCCTAAGACGGCTGCTAAGAATGCGAAGAAGATGTTTGATATTTCAGAGAGCGAGCAGAAGATTATTGAGTCTCATATGTGGCCTCTTACTATTACGAAGTTGCCGAAGTCTAAGGAGGCTTTGTTGGTTTGCATGGTGGATAAGTATTCGGCTATTATTGAGACGGTTAATAGGAAATAACGAGTTATATTTATAACTATAAATTAACTCGTTATGCTTGCTATCTAATAGCACAAAATGGAGATCCACGAAAAGAAGTTATTGCTCTTGCTCAAACATATTTTGCAATACGAACTAAAAAACAAGAAATTAATGAAACAAGTAGTTTTAAAACTACTTGTTTTTGTTTCTTAAAAGTAATGAGTTTTTTTGTACTGACCCGCCAGTCTAATGATTTTAGTTTTGAATAATGGTATAAAAGTTGTAGTGATTTTTGGGGGAGAAATTTGAGAAAGGATTTTATAATATGGCTGAGGGGTTATATGAATATATAGAAATTTCTGATTTGAAGGATATGCTTCAAAAGTCAGGTGATTTATATGGCGATAATATTGCTTATAAAATAAAGAGAAATGGTGAGTATATAACTTTTTCTCATAAAGAGATTAGGAAAATGATTAATGGTTTAGGAACGGCTCTTATTAATATGGGGCTTAAAGGTAAACGAATTGCTGTTATTGGTGAGAATAGGTATGAATGGGAGATTGCGTATTTGGCAATTGCGTGTGGTACTGGTATAGTTGTTCCTTTGGATAAATCTTTGCCTGAAAATGAGCTTAGAAATTTGATTGAGCGTTCTGGTGTTGAGGCAATTTTCTATACTAAAAAATATGAAGATTATTTGATTAAGATGAAACATGAGTGCATTGGCAAATTAAAGCATTTAATAAATATGGATTTAGATATGCATACTGATGGTATATATTCTGAAATGGAGCTTGTTCAGTATGGAAAGAATTTAGTTGAGGATGGTAACAGAGATTTTGTTGATGCTAAGATAGATGCTGAGAAAATGGGTGTAATGTTGTTTACTTCTGGAACAACGTCTGCTTCTAAGATTGTTGCGTTATCTCATAAAAATATTTGTTCTAATTTGATGGATATAGCTTCTGTTTTAGATATTAATGATCAGGATGTGTTCTTATCTTTCTTGCCTTTGCATCATGTTTTTGAGTGTACTGTTGGATTTTTATTTTCTCTTTATAAAGGGGCTCAAACTGTTTTTGCAGATGGAATTAGGCATATTGTTGAGAATATGAATGAATATCATGTTACGGTTATGGCTTCTGTTCCTGCTATTTATGAAAGAATTTTTAAAATGATTTCTAAGCAGTTGGAGAATAAAAATTTAAGAGAAAATATTCTTAAGCTAGAAGAGGAGCATAAGGAATCTTCTATGGAAGAGAAAAAGAAAGTTTTTGCTGAAATACATGAGATGCTTGGCGGTAATGTTAGATTGTTGATTTCTGGTGCTGCTAGTTTAGATCCTACAATTGAGGAAAAATATAGAAAATTGGGCTTGAATATGGTTCAAGGTTATGGCTTGACAGAGACGTCTCCTGTTGTTGCTGTTGGAAATAAGGTTTTTAATAGGGTTGGTTCTGTTGGAAAGACTGTTCCTCATGTGAAGGCTAAGATAGTTAATGCTGATAAGGATGGAATGGGAGAGCTTGTGGTTTCGGGGCCAAGTATTATGCTTGAATATTACCAAAATGAAGAAGCTACAAAAGATGCTTTACGTGATGGTTGGTTCTATACTGGAGATTTAGCAAAAATTGATGACGATGGTTATATTTTTATTTGTGGTAGAAAAAAGAGTGTTATTGTTTTGAAGAATGGCAAAAATATTTTTCCAGAAGAAATGGAGAATTTGCTAAATAGAATTGAGGGTGTTGAGGAGTCTTTTGTTTATGGGATGCCTATTTCAGAAGATCCTAATGATTTGAAGATTTTTGCTGAAGTAGTTTATAACGAGGATATTGTTATGAAAGCATATAAGGTTGAAGATTTTGATGGTATATATGATGCAATTTTTCAAAAGGTTAAAGAGATTAATAAAACGATGCCACCTTACAAGGCAATTAGAGGGATTACATTAACTAAGGAATCCTTAATAAAAACTACTACTGGAAAAATAAAAAGAAATGAAAATTTGAAAAGGGTTTTAAAAAATTATGAAGTTAAATAATTTACATACCCAAGTGCTTGGGAGAAATTTTGAATATTATGAAAAGATTGATTCAACGCAAAAAGAAATTTGGTCAAGAGTTGCAGAGAATAAAATTGAAAATGGTACTGTTATTTGTGCTGGGGTTCAAGAGAGTGGTGTTGGAACTCATGGCAGAGTGTGGCACACTGATGAGAAGAATAATATTGCTTTTTCGTTTTATTTGAATTTAAATGTTGAAATTGAAAAGCTTGACGGAGTTACATTGGAGATTGCCGAGATTATAAGAAGTATTTTTGAAAAGGAATACAATATTTTATTAGAAATCAAAAAGCCAAATGATATTGTTTATAATCAGAAGAAAATTGGAGGAATCCTTACAGAGACAAAGTTAGTTGGTGAATGTGTGAGAGATTTAGTTGTTGGTATAGGAATAAATACGAATCAAACTGAGTTTGCTGATGAGATACATGATATTGCTACGTCTATAAAAAATGAGTTTGGATTTAGTGTTGATAATGAAAAAATAATTTTAGAATTTTGTAATTTATTTGAGAAGAAAGTTTATGAAAGGATTAAATAAATGAAGATAGGATTTTTATTTTCTGGACAGGGTTCACAATCTGTTGGAATGGGAAAAGATATTTATGAAAAATATGAAGTGGCTAGAAAAGTGTATGATGAGGTTGAGAAAATTACTGGGATTGATGTGGCTGATATTACTTTTAATCAGCCTGCTGAGATTTTGAATCAGACAAAGTATACTCAGATATGTATTTTAACAATGAGTTTAGCAATTTTGAAAGTTTTGGAAGACAAGAATATAAAAGCTGAGGATTCTGCTGGTTTGAGCTTAGGAGAATATGCTTCATTAATTTATAGTGGTGCTCTTTCGTTTGAGGATGGAATATCAATAGTTAAAAAAAGAGGAGAATATATGCAGAATTTATTGCCAGAGGGCGATTGGAAAATGGCTGCTGTGTTGGGATTGGATGAAAAAAGTGTTATTTCTGCTTGTAATAGTGTGAAGAATGGTTTTGTTGTTCCAGTAAATTTTAACACAATTGGACAAATTGTTGTGTCTGGCGATGCAGAAGGTATTAGTGAGCTACAAAAAATTGCTACTGAATATGGTGCAAAAAAGGTTAGAGTTTTAAACACTGCTGGTCCTTTTCACACGGAAAAATTAATAGATGCTGCAAATGCTTTGAGAAAAGATTTGAAAAAGATAAAATTTCATGAGTTTAATTCTAAAGTTTTTAAGAATATAGATGGATATGAATATAAAAGCAATGATAATATGGCTGATATTTTAGCTAGACATATTGTTAATCCAGTTAAATTTTCAGATGTGCTAAAGAATATGTATACTGATGGAGTTGATACATTTATTGAAATAGGTCCTGGTAAAACATTATCTGGATTTGTTAAGAGAATGGAATTTGAAAGACCTGTTTATATTTTTAATATAAACAATGTTGATTCTTTAGAATTTACAATTGATAGTTTAAAAAAGAATGTGGAGGTGTTTTAATATGGCTAAAGTTGCTTTGATTACAGGTGCTACAAGAGGAATTGGTAAAGCAATTGCTATTAGGTTGGCTAATGCTGGTTTTGATATTGCTTTGAATTATAGAAAAGAAAATGATGACTTAACTAATACAAAATCAGAAATTGAAAAAGCAGGAGTAGATTGTTTACCTGTTCAAGGAGATATTTCTTCTTTCGAGGATTGTGAGAGAATTGCAAAAGAAATATTTGATAAGTTCGGTAAAATTGATGTTTTAGTTAATAATGCAGGTATTACAAAAGATATGTTGCTTATGAGAATGAAGCCTGAAGATTTCTTAAGTGTTGTTGATGTTAATTTAATTGGCACTTTCAATATGACTAGAAATGTTGTCCCATATATGGTTAAGGCTAGATCTGGTAAAATTGTTAATATTTCTTCTATTGTTGGAATAGAAGGAAATGCAGGACAAGCTAATTATGCTGCTTCTAAAGCTGGTATTATTGGTTTTACTAAGAGTTTGGCAAGAGAACTTGGTTCTAGAAATATTTTAGTAAATGCTGTTGCACCTGGTTTTATTGAGACTGATATGACGGCTGTTTTGAGTGATTCTGTTAGAGATGAGATTGCTAAGAAAATATCGTTGAGAAGAATGGGTTCAGCTGAGGATGTAGCTGGTGTTGTGGAGTTTTTATGTGGTGAAGCTTCAAGTTATGTAACTGGAACAGTTATTCCAGTTACAGGGGGATTAATTTAATTAATAAATTGTTTTGACAATTATTAATCATAGAAGAAAATATTATCTTTGATTTTTGAGTGACGCGCAGTTTGAAAGTTTTTCCTTAACCTACTAAACGAAGTTTAGTAGGTGGGAAAATATTTTAGCAAGGAACGAAAAAATAAATATAATATTTTTAAAAATTAATTGTTTAAAAATAAATTGTGAAAGGTGAGTGCTATGAGTAATAGACGAGTTGTTGTTACAGGATTAGGTTGTATAACTCCTATCGGAAAGAATGTCGAAGAGACTTGGAATGGAATTGAAAATGGAGTTTGTGGTGTCGATACTATGAAGTTAGTTAATCCAGAAACTTTTAAAACCAAGATGGATGCTGAGGTTAAGGATTATAATCCACATGATTATTTTGACGTGAAACAGGCTAGACGTTTGGATAGGTCTTCTCAATTTGCTTTGATTGCTGCTAGAGAAGCGTTTGCTGATTCTGGTATTTCTGAGGAGAATACAGATTTTAATAATGTTGGTATTTTTGTTAGTTCAGGTATTGGTGGTTTGATTACAATTCAAAATCAATGTGAGGTTAATTTGGAGAAGGGACATAATAGAATTTCACCTATGTTTATACCTATGTCTATTGCTAATATGCCTGCTGGAAATATTGCTATTGAACTTGGACTTAAGGGTGAATCTGTTTCTATTGTTACTGCGTGTGCATCTTCTACTCATGCTATCGGTGAGGCTTATAGAACTATTAAACATGGTTATGAAGATGTAATTTTAGCTGGTGGCGCTGAAGCTTCTATTTGTGAAGTTGGTATTGGAGGTTTTGAAAACATGAAAGCTCTTTCTAGTGCTACTGATAAAAATAGAGCGAGTATTCCTTTTGATAAGGAGAGATCTGGTTTTGTAATGGGCGAAGGTTCTGGAATTTTAGTTCTTGAGGAATATGAACATGCTAAAAAAAGAGGCGCTAAAATTTATGGCGAAGTGATTGGGTATGGTGCTACTTCTGATGCTTATCATATTACTTCTCCTTGCCCTGATGGAGCAGGAGCTGTAAGTGCTATGAATAGAGCAATTAAAGATGCTGGTATTTTAGCTAGAGATATTGATTACATAAACGCTCATGGAACTTCTACTCATTTGAATGATTCTTGCGAAACTATAGCTATTAAAAAAGTTATGGGAGAAGATTGGAATAATGTTTTAGTTAGTTCTACTAAAGGTAATACAGGTCATTTGCTGGGTGCTGCTGGTGGTGTTGAGGCGGTTATTTGTTCTATGGCTTTAGAAAATGGAATTGTACCACCAACGATTAATTATAAAGTACCTGATTCAGAATGTGATTTAAATATTGTTCAAAATGAGGTTATAAAAAAAGATTTAAATGTAGTTATGTCTAATTCTTTAGGATTTGGTGGGCATAATGCAAGTATTATATTTAGAAAAATGAATTAATTATGAGGTGAATTAAAATGGAGTATGAGAAAATTAAACAATTAATGGATGATATGGGAAACTCAAAATTATCTTCTATTGATATTGATTTTCCTGATGGTACAAAGATCAGTATGAAGAAAAATGAAAATGTTGAAATATCAACTAAAGCAATGAAATCTTCTAGTCAAGAGGTTAAGAAGGAGGAACCTGAGTTAGAGCAATCAAGTAATGAAGATACAGGAAAAATTGTAAAGTCTCCGATGGTTGGTACTTTTTATATCAAACCTAATCCGAGTGCTAATCCTTATGTCGAGGTCGGAAAGAAGGTTAAAAAGGGGGATGTGCTTTGCATTATAGAGGCCATGAAACTTATGAATGAAATTGAATCAGAGTTTGATGGCGAAATTGCAGAGATTTTTATAAAAGATGGTGAAGCTGTTGAATATGGGAAAGCTTTATTTAGAATTATATAGATTAACAATTATGTCAGAAATATAAAAATAAATTTTATTTTGGCTCGTTTCGTGGTTTAGAAATTCTAAGAAAAATCAATCAGCGCCCTCATTCCTGTGAGATTCCCTAATTGATTTTTCTAAGATTTTCTACTACCATCTCTCACGTCGCAATCATAAATTTTATTTTTATATTTCTGACGTAAAGGATAATGAAATAAATAAAAAGGAGTAAAGTATGTTAAACAAAAATGAGATAAAACAAATCATACCTCAAAGAGAACCTTTTTTGATGATTGATGAAGTTGAAGAATATGTACCTGGCGAATCAGCTATTGCATATAAACATGTAAGTGAAGATGAATGGTATTTTAAGGGTCATTTTCCTGGAAATCCAATAATGCCTGGAGTCTTAATTACTGAAAGTTTAGCCCAAACAGGAGCTATTGCAATATTGAGTTTAGAAGTAAATAAAGGTAGAAATGCTTTATTTGCTGGAATTGATAAGATGCGTTTTAAAAAGCAAGTTGTTCCTGGGGATGTTTTAAAATTAGAAGTAAAAATCATAAAACAAAAAGGTCCAATTGGTGTTGGAGAGGCTTTAGCAACTTGTGATGGAAAAATTGTTGCTAAAGGTGAACTTACTTTTGCAATTGTTTAAAAAGGAGATTTTATAATGAATAAAATATTAATTGCCAATAGAGGTGAGATTGCAGTTAGAGTAATACGTGCATGTAAAGAGATGAATATTAAAACTGTTGCCGTTTATTCTGAGGCTGACAAAGATGCTATGCATACTCATTTAGCGGATGAAGCTGTGTGTATTGGCCCTGCAAATTCTACCAAAAGTTATTTGAATTGTAAAAATATTATTGAAGCAGCTAATATTACTGGAAGTGATAGTATTCATCCTGGATTCGGTTTTTTATCAGAAAATAGTCAGTTTGCCCAAATGTGTGAAGAATCTAATATTAAGTTTATTGGTCCTTCTCATAAGGTTATTGAATTTATGGGAAACAAGTCTAATGCTAAAGAATTTATGAAGAATGCGGGAATTCCTGTTATTCCTGGTTCGGATGGAAGCATAAAAGGATTAAAAGATGCACTTGCAGTTGCGGAAAGAATAGGGTATCCGGTTATGTTGAAGGCTGCTGCAGGTGGTGGCGGAAAAGGAATTCGTGTTGCAAATTCACCTGAGGAATTAGAGAAAAATTATAATATTGTAAAGCAAGAGGCAAAAATTTCTTTTAATGATGATGAAATTTATATAGAGAAATTTATTAAAAATCCAAGACATGTTGAGATTCAAATATTAGCTGATGAGCATGGAAATGTTATTCATTTGGGTGAAAGGGATTGCTCAATTCAAAGAAGAAATCAAAAGGTAATTGAGGAAACACCTTCAACTATTGTTGATGAAAAGCTGAGAAATAAAATGGGAGAAACTGCCGTGAAGGCTGCTAAATTAGCTGGATATAGCAGTTGCGGAACTGTTGAATTTCTTGTAGATGATGATAAGAAATTTTATTTTATGGAAATGAATACAAGAATTCAGGTGGAGCATCCGATTACTGAGATGAGAACAGGTATTGATATTGTTAAACAGCAAATAAAGATTGCTGGTGGTGAACAATTGAAATTAAAACAAAAGGATGTTGAGTTTAGAGGGCATAGTATAGAATGTAGAATTAATGCTGAAAATCCTTCTAAAAATTTTATGCCTTGTCCTGGTAAGATAACTGGTTTGAATTTTCCAGGTGGTAAGGGAATCAGAATTGATTCAGCAATTTATGAGGGATATACTATTCCTCCAAATTATGATTCTATGATTGCAAAAATTATTGCTTTTGGTGATACAAGAAATGAAGCAATCAGCAAAATGAAAAGAGCTCTTGAGGAAATTGTTATTGAGGGAGTGGATACTAATATTGATTTTTTATTTCAGATTATAAAAAATCAGGATTTCATTAGAGGAAAGTTTGACACATCATTTATTGAAAAAGAAATTTTAAATAAATAATAACTAGTTTCTAAAATGTTATTTTTAATGTGCTTTGTAGCATTTTAGAAACTGTATTATACATTAGCTTTTTTAGGAGTGTAAAAATTATGATTGTTGATAAGATGAAGAAAAGACCACCTACTGCGAAGAATATAAAGTCTAAAATAGATATTCCTGTTGGTAAATGGGTTAAATGTGATAAATGTAAAGAAATTGTTTATAAAGAAACTGTAAGAGAGAATATGAGTATTTGTCCTAATTGTGGTGCTTATTTTAGAATGCATATTAATAAAAGACTTGAAACAATTCTTGATGAGGGGTCTTATAAAAAGTTCGATTTAAATATTGATAATGTTAATCCATTGAATTTAGATGGCTATGAACAGAAAATAAAAACTTTACGAGCTAAAACTGGAATTCAGGAGGCTGTTAGTGCAGGAACAGGAAAGATTAATGGTGAAGATGTTGTAATATGTGTAATGGATAGTGGATTTTTAATGGGAAGCATGGGAAGTGTAGTTGGTGAAAAGATTACATATTCTATGGAGAAAGCTATTGAATTGGGTATTCCATTTATAATTTTTTGCACATCAGGTGGTGCTAGAATGCAGGAAGGAATTATTTCTTTAATGCAAATGGCGAAAACTACTGCAGCTGTTGCAAAATTGAATAAGGCTGGCATTTTGTATATTTCTGTATTGACTGATCCAACTTATGGTGGTGTTACTGCTTCTTTTGCTAGCATTGCTGATATTGTTTTGGCTGAGCCTGGTGCAATGATTGGTTTTGCAGGACAAAGGGTAATAAAACAAACGATTGGACAAGAGCTGCCAGAAGGCTTTCAAACTTCAGAATTTTTACTAGAACATGGTTTTATAGATGAAATAGTTGAAAGAAAAGATATGAAAAGTATGTTATATAAATTGGTTAAATTTCATAAAAGGAGTGATGTTTAATGAAAAAAGTTACTGCATGGGAAAGGGTTGAAATTGCTAGGTCACCTAATCGAAAAACATCTCTTGATTATATTGATGAAATTTTTGATGAGTTTATTGAATTGCATGGCGATAGAATGGGATATGACGACAAGTCAATTGTGTGTGGTATTGCTAGAATAGGTAATCAAAGTTTTACAATTATTGCTGAACAGAAAGGTAGAAATACTAAGGAGAATATTGAAAGAAATTTTGGAATGCCTAATCCTGAAAGTTATAGAAAGGCTATAAGATTTATGAAACAGGCAGAAAAGTTCCGTAGACCTGTTATAACTTTTATTGATACTAAAGGTGCGTATCCTGGAATTGAGGCTGAAGAAAAAGGCCAAGGTGAAGCAATTGCTAGTTCTATGCTTGAAATGGCTGGACTTAAGGTTCCGATTATTTCTATTGTCATAGGTGAAGGTTCAAGTGGTGGCGCTTTAGCTATTGGTGTAGGAAATAGAGTTTTTATGTTAGAAAATGCAATTTATTCGATTCTTTCACCAGAGGGATATGCTAGTATTCTATGGAAGGATTCTTCAAAGGCTAAGGAAGCTGCTGAAAAAATGAAACTTACTGCTTATGATTTGTATGATTTAAAGGTTATTGATAAAATAATTGAAGAGTCTGATGAAACAGCAAATACTTTAAAGTGTGAGATTTGCAAGACTATAGATGAGTTGTTGCAATTATCTGATGAGGAGCTTGTTGAAGATAGATATGCTAAGTTTAGAAATATTGGTGAGTATAAGAAGGTTTAATATTAATTATAATGATTGAAAGGTTGGATTTTGATATGTTATTAGAAAATAAAAAAATATTAATAATGGGAATTAGGAATAAGTGGAGCATTGCGTATGGAATTGCAAAGTCTGCTTATGAAAATGGGGCAAAATTGATTTTTACTTTTATGGGTGAAGATAATAGAAAGAAAATTGAAGAATTGGTTTCTGATTTTGCTGGAAGTAAGTGCTATTGCTTGAATGGTGCTTCAGAAGATGAATTAGTTGAAGAATGTTTCAAAAAAATTAAAGAGGAAAATGGCAAGGTTGATGGAATTGTTCATGCGATTGCGCATGCAAATACAGAAGATTTACACAATGATTTTATTTATACAAGTAAAGAGGGATTTGCACATGCTTGTGATGTAAGTAGTTATTCATTTGTGCTTGTAGCTAGAATGGCTAAACAAATGGATTTGTTAAATGAAAATGCTAGTTTAGTTACTTTAACTTATCACGGTTCTACTAAAGTTTTAGAAGGGTATAATGTTATGGGTGTTGCTAAAGCTGCGTTAGAGACGAGTGTTAGATATTTAGCTGAAAATCTTGGTAAGGAAGGTGTTCGTGTGAATGCTGTTTCTGCTGGACCTATTAAAACTTTATCTGCTAAGGGAATAAAAGATTTTGGAAGTATTTTAAATATTGTTGAGGAAAAGGCACCATTACATAAAAATGTTACTACTAGTCAAGTTGGTGATGTTGCAACGTTTTTATTATCTGGCATGTCAAGTTGTGTTACGGGACATGTACTTTATGCTGATAATGGTTATAACATAATGGGAGTTTAGAACTACAAAATTCTGCAAAGTGTTGAGTTACTGGGACTTTTATTGAGAAGATGCAATAAAATGATTAAGAACAATATTTAAAAAGATAAACATATATTGGAAATGAAAATTGAGCTAAAATGGTTAAATTTGACTGAAATTGGTTAAAATTAACTCGTTTATCAAATTGCTTTTTAATTTGAAAAATCGTATTATTACTGTGTTAGCCTTAAAAGTGGTTAGCACTATTTTTTATGAGCAAGCAAATCGGTTGTAACTAGCTTGGATTGCTTGTTATAGGAGAATCATATGAAGAAAAAGAAAAAAGCAAAACCGCGAATACAGATGTCTCTTGAAGAGACTGTATTCAAAAAATATTTTAAAGAAATGGAGGAATTGAAAGAGAAATCAAATATTAAATTTAATTTGTTTCAATCTTTGCCAGAAAAAGATTTTTTAAATGGCATTTTGAAATTAACTTATTTTTATGATCAGAATTTTATTGGTAACAAAGATTTTATGCATGTACCGGATGTTTCACAGGTTTATCAAAATGTGACTAGGTATCCTGTTATACTTGCAACGCAGAGAAATGAGTTTGGTGAAAATGATATTATTGGAGCAACAACAGTTAAAATTGAAAATAATTTAAAAAAGTCTGATAATCCGTTTTTCCCAACTTCAAATGAAAATGTGATGTTTATAACAGGGGTTCTTGCAAAGCAGAATATTTTTGACGTGTATGGAAATAAAGTAAAAGGAATTGGTAAGCAACTATATAGGTCTGCAATTAAAGGCGCTTATGAGTTAAATAAGGAGAATAAAATACGATTAGCGTGTGAGATTGATTGTAGAAATAAAAATAGTTTTGATGCTTTGTGCAAAACGGTTAAATCGTTGCAGGAGGATGAATTAAATGTAGGATTAAAGCTGGTAGGTTATTATGAAATTATGAATAAAAACATAGAATTAAAAGAGGCTCCAACCTTTTTATTTGAAATTGATTTTCAAAATAAAGGTGATGAGAGTTCTGAAAAAGTTTTTTCTTATGTTGATTTGGATACGGATAATTTGTTTAAAAAATTGTCTCATATTATAAAAAGAAATACATATGAAAAACGTAGTTATTTGAATATGTATGAACATGATTTTGTTGTATACCATGAAATTAAACCAGTAAATGCACTTAATATGAGCATAGAGCCTGGAAGTACGGCAGTTGGTAATGAAAGAACACCAAGGTTTGGAAAAGTTCAGGTAGAATCTATGAATATATTGTAGTTGTAAGAAAGTGAGTTATTATGAAAATAGAAAAATATAATATTAGTCTCGAAAGAGAGTTTGTAAGAATTAATTCAAAGAATAAGTTGGTTGAAACAAGTTTTCCTAAGGCATTTGGCTGTAAGGAAAAAAATCCGTTAATTACGGCTGATGACGATGATGTTGTTTTTAAAATTAAAACGCCAATGGAAGAAAATTTATTTGATGCGTATGATAAATTTAATGAAATAACAAATGTTGTTATTGAAGAGTTATATAAGATTAATCAATATATATGGACGTTTGGAACTTTTAAGAAGAAGGATGAAAAGATAAACTTAAAGGCTCAAATGGGAATTATATTGGATGAAGAGTTTTATGATGAAATTAGAGAAAAGGATTTTTTACCAGATGATATTGAAGAGGCTAATGAGAAGATTAAGAAGGAGTTTGAGCGTAAGTTAGAACTTATTCAGCCGTTGTTTGGTAAGTGTAAGATTATTGCTGGAAAGAATAAGTTGAGGATTTCATCAATAGGTATTAATTATCGTTCAAAGTGTGGTTTGTCAGAGGCTGATGCAATGTTTTTATTAACATTTATTTTTGGTTGCTTAGGAAATGATGAATCAAAGAGTTTGAAAGAGGAGATTAAGTATTTATATAAGGTAGAGAAAAAGTATAATTTGAAGACTAAATCAGGTCTTGAATCTATTGAAGCTGAGGTTAAAGCTGGATTGTGTAGATTTGATGAGGATTCTTTAACAGATGAAAAAGTTGAAGAATTTTTGAGTTTGTATACTAATGAAGGCCACAATGCTAGATATTGTCTTCAAAATTATAAGAAGCTAGTTAGTGAATCTGTAGTTTTAATTAAAGATGCTATTGCTAATGGTGTTGATTATGAAGTTTTGAATGAGTTAAAGAGTATTGTTCAATTCTATTATAAGGACAGAGAGGAGTTTGTAATTGAGGGAAATAAGACTGATAAAGATACATATATTTTCCCAATTATTACTGATGATAAGTTTACTTCAAAGCAGATAATGAAAGAGCATGGTCTGAATGTTCCGAATGCTATTTTGCTAAATAGAAATATGAATGCTCAGGATAGAGAAGAGTTATTGAAGGAATTTTATAATCGCTCTTTGGTTGTAAAGCCTAGAAATACGAACTATGGTACAGGTATTACTGTATTTGCTAAAAGTGCTTCTAAAGCTCAGATTATGAATGCTGTTGATTATGCGTTTAAGTTTGATGAAAATGTTTTAATTGAGCAGTATGTAAAGGGTATGGAGTATCGTTTCTTAGTTGTTAATGGTAAATGTTTGAGTGTCGCTCATAGGAGGGCTGCTAGTGTTGTTGGAAATGGAAAGAGTACAATTAAGGAATTGATTGATGCGAAAAATAAAGAGCCTTGGCATTTCTTGACTGGAACTCCTGTTAAGATGGATGAGCCGGTTGTTGAGTATTTGAAGGTTCAAGGCTATGATTATGAAACGGTTTTACCTGCTGGAAAGAGAGTTTTCTTGAGAACAAATTCAAATTGTTCTACTGGTGGTGAGAGCGTTGATATGACTGAGATTATGCCAACATATTTTAAAAAGGTCGCCGAGAAAGCGTCTCGTGCATTTGATGCGAAGATTTGTGGTGTTGATATAATTATTGAAGATTTGGATGAGGAGAATTATTCAATTATTGAGATTAATGATAATCCTGGTTATTCAATTAATGAATGGCCTTATGAGGGAAAAGGTGAAAAGATTGGTGTTGCGATACTAAAATTGTTGAATCTTTTGCCTGAGGAAAAATAATTATTTCTTGGTATAACAGAGAAATATTAAAGCTATAATTATTTTTCGGTATAGTTGAGTTGATTGTTAAAATTATAATTATCACCCAACATAGCTGGAGGTTTATTATTAAAATTAGATAAAACAAAAAAACGGCCTGCATGGTCGTTTTTTTGTTTTGCGTTCCAATCGGAACGGGTGATACTGATGTGAGACAATTTTTTTTTCTTGTGTTGGGTTATGAAATGGTATTTATTCTACGATTGTAGAATTTTTTACCATAATGAATGCCATCCTGATCGTCCTGCTCATTTTTATATGAACGGAAGAATCGGATGTTAGTTCCTTTCAGCTCTTCTTCACTAAGGGTAAATACATTAAGGTATTCCCTGAATTTACCCTTATGAAGAATGTGAGATGCATTGATGTTATTTTCTGCAAAGTCATCCATCTTGTGAGTCCGGAACTGTACTTCAATCTGAAACCCTGGAAGCTTTGCGGATGAAGATTCAATTTCAATCAAAACATGGATGGATTGATATCCATTTGACTTTGGTATGAAATAAAACTTCATATTGTTCATCAAGTGTTCCACAATTTTGATGTCTTCTTGAGTAGGAAGTTCGATGTCTGGGTATTTTTCATGATCAAACTGCTTTCCGTCACTTTTCCGACTAATTGGCTTCAAAGAAAACGGAATTTTAAGCAAATGCTTAATTCTGTAGACATCAACCTCGTCGACGTACTCGGAAGTTTCGACAAACTTCATGAAATTTCTGAGGTCTTGCCGGTTTAAGTGACAAACGATGTTTACAAACTTAACCATAAATTTGCACACGGTTGTGATATCGTTTTCAAGAACAAATCTTATGCCGAACCGATCCATAATCTGGGTAGGATCCTGATTATCTGCTAAGCTGAGCATTTTAGCTAATTCGGAATCAAGACCTTTTCTACGAGCAACGATGTTTGTATCAATGTTGTAATCAAATTCATGATTTAACCACTTTATGACATACATCGCGGTGTGAAGTACATCACTGCTGATGTTCGTCATCTGGTGTGTTTGCTTTCTGGCAAGAATGCTCTTATCCAGTTTATCAAGGAAATAATCCATGATAATTTCATCTTCTCCTGAAAGCTCGATGCCTTCAAGTTCCTTTTGAAGGTTCTCTTCAACCTCAACTGGGTTAATACTTGCTGCTTGTGCAGCATTAACATATTTTTGATGAATCATTTCTTTTAATTCTTTTGACATTTTCATTGATGATAATCCTCCTTTTGTATGTATGTCTCACATATTAAATAAAAAGCATCTATAGTAATTATATCTCAAAAATCGCAGAAAATCAAGCAAGGGAGGAGATTCAAAGAATTTCAATGATAAATGTAAAGTTTTGTATATTGAATGTATTTGACTCTTAAATTTTGAAATAGTATAATTATGGGCATGAGTAGAAGAGAAAAAAGAGTAGGAAAAAATAAAAAAAGAAAGTTAATACTATTTTCTATAATAGAATGTACATTTGTTATTGTACTGATATATTCTGGAGTGAAGATATATTCTTGGTTTATGGACAATAAGAAGAATGGTGAAGTTATTGGTGAAGTTCAGCATTATGTTCAAGTCACTCAAGATGATAATAATGAAAAAGAATATATTGTTGATTTTTCAGCATTGACAGAGAAAAATCCTGATACGATTGCATATTTGATTGTTAATGGTACAGATATTAGTTTCCCTGTTGTGAAAACAGATAACAATGATTTTTACTTAAGACATAATTTTTATAAGGAATATAATCGTGCTGGGTGGATATTTGCAAATTATATTAATAAGTTTGATGGCACTGATAAAAATATTTCTATTTTTGGACATAATATGAGAGATAATTCTATGTTTGGTACAATGAACAATATGCTAACAGCCGATTGGCAAAATAATGAGGAGAATATGACGGTTGTTCTTGCAACTAAAGATAGTGTTGATTATTACCGAGTTTTCTCTGTATATAAGATTGAGCCAGAAGAATATTATTTAAAAAATTATTTTGAGTCTGATGAGGAATATTTGAAGTTTTTAAATACAGTGAAGTCTCGAAGTGTAAAGAATTTTGGAACAGAGCTATCAGCACAAAGCAGGATTTTAACATTGTCAACATGTACTAATGATAATAAAGAAAGAATTGTTTTGCATGCAGTAAAAATGCCTTGAAATTATATTAAGTTTATGATATAAAATAAAACAAATAAGGGGAGAAAATAATTTAAATTTTAGGAGGTTATAAAATGGAATTAAAAGGTTCAAAAACAGAAAAAAATTTGATGGATGCTTTTGCTGGTGAATCACAAGCAAGAAATAAATACACATATTTTGCAAGTAAAGCTAAAAAAGAAGGATATGAGCAAATTGCTGCTATATTCCAAGAAACAGCAGATAATGAAAAAGAACATGCAAAAATGTGGTTTAAATTATTAAATGGTGGTGATATTCCTTCAACAGAAGAAAATTTATTAGCTGCAGCTGAAGGCGAGAATTTTGAATGGACTGATATGTATGAGAGAATGGCTGAAGAAGCTAAAGAAGAAGGATTTAATCATATAGCATTTTTATTTTCAGAAGTTGCAAAAATTGAAAAAGAACATGAAGAAAGATATAGAAAATTATTAGCAAATGTTAAAAATGGAAAAGTTTTCGAAGCAGGAGAAGTTAAGATTTGGAAATGTAGAAATTGTGGACACATTGTAGTTGGAACAAAAGCTCCAGAAGTTTGTCCTGTATGTGCTCATCCAAAAGCTTTCTTTGAAATCAAAGCAGAAAATTATTAATATGTAATATCTATATTTGGAGATGGACTTTTTGTTCATCTCTTTTTGTATAATAGAAAAGTTCTCTGAACTTTCTATTATATGAAATAACAATGCACAGAAAATTACTTTGCAAATTTCACGTGCGAACAAAGACGCGGACTTGAAAATGTTATAATTGGTATAAATGTTATAAATAGTCCGTTTTTGTTCTATTAAGGGGGAATTTATTATGAAAAGAATTGATTTACATATCCACACAAATGTGTCTGACGGAGCTTTTAGTCCGAAAGAGGTAATTGACGAGGCTGTGAGAAATAATGTGTCAGTTATTGCTATATCTGATCATGATACGGTTGATGCTTATAATGAGGATTTATTTTTGTATGCTAATAGTAAGAATATACAGCTTATAAATGCTGTTGAGATATCAACTAAATGGGAAAAATGCGGAATTCATGTTTTGGGATATAATTTTGATTTAAATGACAAATCTTTTCGAGAGAGTTTATATAAGTTAAGAAATATAAGACATATTTATTTATATGATGTTGCTGAAAAATTGAATGAGCTAGGTTATTATTTAAATGTTGAGGAGTTAGATAAAATAGAAGCTGTTACTAAGGCTCATATAGCACTTGATGCGGTAAATTGCGAGAAAAATAAAGAGAAGCTATTGAATGATTTTGGACATATTCCTACTAAAGGTGAATTTATAGAAACAATTATGAATGAGGGCTGTCCTGCCTATGTTAAAAAAAATACATGTACGCCTAAAGAGGCTGCTGAAATTATAAGAAAAGCTGGTGGAAAAGTTGTTTTGGCGCATCCAATTGCATATGCTAATGAGGATGGTTTGACAGAAGATGATATCCAGAAAATTGTTGATGATATGAAACCTGATGGAATTGAAGCTTATTATTTTTATACGGATCGTAATAATCAAAGACATGATGAATCTGAGAAATGGTGCGAGTTTGCAAAAAGAAATGGATTATTTGTTACTGTTAGTTTTGATTTCCACTTTAAAGATGGCATTCGTCCGGAAATTGGTTTGGTAAATACGGATTTAAAATTAGATGATGATGTAGTTGATGAAATGATTAGAAATATTATTGAATGATTTAAATTACTGTAAGTACTCCTGTTTAAGGTTTTTATAAGAATGATATTGTAATTGGAATTTTTGATTACCAAATTGGCACGGCAAAATTGGTAAAAAAGCACAATATTATATATTCTTATGATAAGATGTTTAATGTAAAATTTAAAGAAAAATAGGAGGAGAAAATGAATATTAGGAATTTTGAAAGAAAGATTATTATATCAGTAATATTAATGTTATTGGCTATTATATGTATTGCACCATTAACAGCTTTTGCAGATTATTTAGATTTAAGCACAGCAAATATAGATATTGAGGGTGTAAAATTTAATTATAATGTGGGTGACAATCCAGAAGCAAAAGCTTATAAATGTGATCCATGGGATGAATTATATGATATAGAGTATGAATGCTGGGAAGAAATGGAAACTAATGAAAAAGGTGAGGCTGTTCCAGTGAAGTTTTGGTATTCTGATGAGAGCAAGAATAATGCGCTCGCAGCTGACAAAAAAATAACAGCATTTGAGGAAGGTAAGAGTTATATGTATAGTATTTCTCTTAAGGCAAAAGACGAAAATAAATTTGGAGAAAATACTTCAGTAAGCGTAAATAATACAAAAGTAAGTAGTGTTAGTGTATTTAATTCTGGAACAGTACTTTTTATAACTGCTGTGAAAACAATAAAACCAGAAGCTCCTGTTCAATTAAAGCATATTGATGTCATAGAGTTAAATGATGCAACAATTAGTTTTAAAGTAGGTGATAAACCTGTGTTTACAGGAAAAACACCTGATGAATCACCTTATGTATATCAATTTGAGTGCTGGCAAGATAAAGATGGTGCAGGTATAACATCTGCTGAATTCTTTAATCAGGGTTATGAAAATCAAATCACAGCTTTTGAAAGTGGAAAAGAATATCAATACATTTTATATTTTAAAGCTAAAGAAGGATATGCTTTTACAAGAGATACTAAATTAAAAATAAATGGTAAATATTATAATTATAGAGTATCTGATTGGGAAGAAGAAAAGAATATTAATGAATTTTCAACAACATGGAGAATGTACCCTGAATTAACAATGACACCATCTGGAAGTTTGCAAGAAAATCCCATAACACTAGGTGAATCTGAAAAAACAGCAGATGAGACAGTTACACCTGCAGAAGAAACAGAAAACAAAACAGAACAAACAAAGAATGAAACAAATAATCCTAAAACAGGTGATAATATAATTCTATATGTAGCAATAGCTGGCGTATCTTTAGCTGGATTAGTTACAATGATAGTAGTTCAAAAAAGAAAAAATAAATAGAATTGAATATTAATAAAAGTGCTTACAATGAAAAGTTGTAGGTACTTTTTTATGTAATTTTATGTTTGGTGTTTAAATATATGAGATAATTTGATATAATACATAAGATTGATAGAGAGATGGAGAGGTATTTGAAAAGTTATGTTTAAGATACATTCAGAATATAAACCTACTGGGGATCAGCCTCAGGCAATTGAATATTTAAGTAAGGGAATTGAAGAAGGAAAAAAGTTTCAAACACTTTTGGGTGTTACTGGTTCTGGTAAGACCTTTACGATGGCTAATATAATTGAGAGAACTCAACGTCCAACTTTAGTTTTGGCTCATAATAAGACTTTGGCTGGACAGTTGTATAGTGAGTTTAAGGAATTTTTTCCTGAAAATAGAGTAGAGTATTTTGTTTCCTATTACGATTATTACCAACCAGAAGCTTATATTGCATCTTCTGATACATATATAGAAAAAGATGCTTCTATTAATGACGAGATTGATAAGTTGAGACACTCAGCTACTGCATCTTTGTTTGAAGCAAGAGATGTTATTGTTGTTGCTTCTGTTTCTTGTATTTATGGTTTGGGTGATCCGATTGATTACGAGAATATGATTGTTTCTTTGAGACCTGGTATGCAGATTGAAAGAAATGAAGTAATGAAAAAGCTGGTTAATATGCAGTATTCAAGAAATGAAATGGATTTTAAGAGAGGTACTTTTAGGGCTAAGGGCGATATTTTAGAGATTTATCCTTCTAACCAAGAAGAGTCTGCAATTCGTGTTGAGTTCTGGGGTGATGAGATTGAGAAGATTAGCGAGATTAATCCGCTTACTGGCAAGACGATTGGTGTTAGGGAACATGTTATGATTGTTCCAAATTCTCATTATGTTACTAGTAAGGATAAACTTGAAAGAGCTCTTGGAACGATTGAACAGGAAATGGAAGAGAGAGTTCAATGGTTTAAAGATCATAAAAAATTAATTGAGGCACAGAGAATTGAAGAGAGAACTAATTTCGATATTGAGATGCTTAAGGAAACTGGCTTCTGCCAAGGAATTGAGAATTATTCAAGGCATATAAGTGGTAGAGCTGCTGGTAGTCCTCCGTTTACATTGTTTGATTATTTTCCTGATGATTTTTTACTTTTGATTGATGAATCACATGCAACAATTCCACAGGTTAGGGCTATGTATAATGGCGATAGGGCTAGAAAGGATTCGCTTGTCAATTATGGCTTTAGATTGCCTTCTGCTTATGATAATAGACCTTTGAAGTTTGAGGAGTTCGAAGAGAGAATTAATCAATGCGTGTTTGTTAGTGCGACGCCTTCTGATTATGAGAAAGAACATTCTGGAAGTAATGTTGTTGAGCAGATTATTCGTCCTACTGGGCTTTTGGATCCTAAGATAGAAGTTAAGCCTGTTGAGAATCAGATTGATGATTTGATTACTCAAATTAATGAAAGAGTTGAGAGACAGGAGAGAGTTCTTGTTACAACTTTGACTAAGAAAATGGCTGAGGATTTAACTGCTTATTTAAGAAATATTGGTATTCGTGTTCGTTATATGCATTCTGAGATTAAGGCTTTGGAAAGAATGGAGATTATCAGAGATTTACGTATAGGTGAGTTTGATGTTTTAGTTGGTATTAACTTGCTTAGAGAAGGTTTGGATATCCCAGAGGTTTCTTTGGTTGCTATTTTAGATGCGGATAAAGAAGGATTTTTACGTTCAGAACGATCTCTTATCCAAACGATTGGTCGTGCTGCTAGAAATACTGAAGGTAAGGTTATTATGTATGCTGATGAACTTACTGAGTCAATGGAAAAGGCAATTTCAGAGACTAATAGAAGACGTAAAATTCAAGAAGAATATAATAAGGAGCATGGAATTATTCCAAAAACTATTAAGAAGTCTGTAAGGGATATAATTAAGGCAACTATTGTTGAAGATATTTCAACTGAATATCAAATTGATAAGAATGAAACGCCTGAAGATATTATTAATAGACTTACTGATGAAATGCTTAAATGTGCACAGGCTATGGAATTTGAGAAGGCTGCGGAGTTGCGTGATAAGATTAAAGAATTAGAGAAGTTTATAGAGAATAAATAAGAAATAGAAAATTTTAAAGCAAACTAGTGTTTTAAAATGATGTGACATAAAATGTTATAGTGTTTTATACAAACTTTTTTCTAATAGTTATTTGTTATTCAATTGAGGAATAAATTAAAGCAAAGAAAAAACTCATCAATGTTTTTTGATGAGTTTTTTCATAGATTTGTGGAAAAATGGTTTGGTTAACGGATTGCCGGATACTGTTTAATTATTTTTGATTTGTTGCTGCAATGAGCCACATTCTATTGGCTTCTGTGAGCTCGATGTTGTATTTCGATATTTTTTCACGAAATACTTTTACGCACAGCTTGTTGTCAATTTCACTATATTTTTTTAAAAGTGTTTCCCAACTATTTACTGTTTCTGGTAAGCTGCTAACAACTGTCATAACAGTTTCTTGAAGCAGTTCCTTCAGGTCCATTTCTGGATTGGTGGTATGATAACCGTTTTTCCAGCTAATCAGATAGTGACCTTCGCCTTTCCGAACATTTTTGATTTTTGTTTCAGTAAGGACGAAACCTTCTTTGCGCAGTTTTTTGGCTGTTTTGTTCCAAACGTATAATGGAATTTCATAAACGCCATTTTGAGCTGCGTATTCGATTCTTTCTATAATACTTGTATTCTTCATATAAAATACCTCCTATATAGAAACAACCATTTCTCCACAGTTCCTGTTAAGACACAAATTGCGAGTGTCCTTTATTCAAAAGCGGAACTTTTAAAAGTATATCACATTAAGGTTTAAAAGTAAATACTTATGTAAACATAAAAAAGTGATGACATTTTATAATAAGTATGATAAAATATTTAACTGTGTAGAAATTATTTTGGAGGGGTTAGAATGAATGATTCTATTGTTATAAAGGGAGCAAAAGTACACAATTTAAAAAATATTAATTTAGAGATACCAAGAGATAAATTAGTTGTTATTACTGGACTTTCAGGTTCTGGTAAATCATCTCTTGCTTTTGATACATTATATGCTGAGGGGCAAAGAAGATATGTTGAGAGTTTATCTTCTTATGCAAGACAATTTTTAGGATTAATGGAAAAGCCTGATGTTGAGAGCATTGAGGGGTTATCACCAGCTATTTCTATAGATCAAAAAACAACGTCTAAAAACCCACGTTCTACTGTTGGAACGGTTACTGAGATTTATGATTTTATACGTTTGTTATATGCTAGAATTGGTGTTCCATATTGTCCTAAGTGTGGTAAGAAAATTGAGAAACAATCAATAGACCAGATAGTTGATAATATTTTGGAATTGCCTGAAGGAACTAGAATTCAGGTTTTAGCACCTGTTGTAAGGGGTAAAAAAGGTGAATATGTTAAGTTATTAGATGATTTCCAAAAAGATGGTTTTGTTAGAGCTAGAGTTGATGGAACTATGTATGAATTATCTGATGATATTGAGATTGATAGAAAGAAAAAACATAATATTGATATTATTGTTGATAGATTAGTTATAAAAGAAGATATTAGAAATCGTTTAACTGAATCTGTTGAAACTGCTTTAAAATATGCAAATAACTTAGTTACTATTGATGCTATTGGAAAGGGAGAAAGAATTTATAGTCAAAATTATGCTTGTCCTGATTGCGGAATAAGTTTTGAGGAATTGTCTCCTAGAATGTTTTCTTTTAACAATCCTCAAGGTGCTTGTCCTGAATGTACAGGTATTGGATATTTAATGAGAATGGATGAGGATTTAATTATTCCTGATAAAAGCAAAACTTTGTATGATGGTGTTAAAGCTTTTGGCTCAAGTACAATGAAAAAGGGCGAAACTATGGCTAAAATGTATTTTGAATCTATTGCAAGACATTATGGAGTTGATATTAAAAAGCCTATTAAAAAGCTTCCTAGGGATTTCTTAGATAAAATTTTATATGGTACAGGAAGTGAGGTTATTGATTTTGAGTTTGCATCTGCAAGTGGTGTTCGTAAGTTTAGTTGTCCATTTGAAGGTGTTATTCCAACTCTTGATAGAAGATACAGAGAAACTAAGTCACAAGGTATGAGAGATTTCTATGAACTTTATATGAGCGAAAAGCCTTGTAGCACTTGTCATGGAGCTAGATTAAAAGAGGAGGTATTGGCTGTAAAGGTTGGAGATAAGAATATTAATGAGCTTACAGATATGCCAATTAATGAGATTAAGAAATATTTAGATAATTTGGAATTAAGCAAAAAAGATAAGATGATTGCAGATCAAATTTTCAAAGAGCTTGATAAGAGATTACAATTTTTGATGGATGTTGGTTTGTCTTATTTAACTTTATCTCGTTCTGCTGGAACTTTATCTGGTGGTGAAGCACAAAGAATTCGTCTTGCAACACAAATTGGTTCAGGATTAACAGGTGTTTTATATATTCTTGATGAGCCAAGTATAGGTCTTCATCAGAGAGATAATGATAGATTATTGGCTACTTTGAGAAAACTAAGAGATTTAGGAAATACTTTAATTGTTGTTGAACATGATGAAGATACAATGTATGCAGCTGACCAAATTATTGATATAGGACCTGGAGCTGGTGTTCATGGAGGAAATGTTGTGGCACAAGGTACAGCTGATGAAATTAAATTGATTCCTGGTTCTATTACTGGACAATATTTGAGTGGAAAGAAAAAGATTCTTGTTCCTAAAAAGAGAAGAAAATCAAATGGAAAGAGTATTGAAATTGTTGGAGCAACAGAACACAATTTAAAGAATGTAAATGTTAAATTTCCACTTGGAGTATTTAACTGCGTTACAGGTGTTTCAGGTTCTGGTAAGAGTACTTTGGTTAATGAAGTTTTATATAATTATTTAGCAAGAGAATTGTATGGATCAAATGTTAAACCAGGAAAATGTGAGAAAATAAAAGGCGTTGAGAATATTGATAAAATAATTAATATTGATCAATCTCCTATTGGAAGAACTCCACGTTCAAATCCAGCTACTTATACCGGTGTATTTGATACAATTAGAGATATTTTTGCTAATACAAATGAAGCTAAGATGCGTGGATATCAAAAGGGAAGATTTAGTTTTAATGTTTCTGGGGGAAGATGTGAGGCTTGCCAAGGTGATGGAATAATTAAAATTGAAATGAATTTCTTACCTGATATTTATGTACCTTGTGAAGTTTGTCATGGAAGAAGATATAATAGAGAAACTTTAGAGGTTAAATATAAAGGAAAGAGTATTTCAGATGTTTTGGATATGACTGTTGAAGAAGCTTTAGAATTCTTCTCAAATATTCCTAAGATAAAAACAAAAATGCAAACATTATTTGATGTTGGTTTAGGATATATTAAACTTGGACAACCTTCTACAACGTTGTCAGGTGGTGAAGCACAAAGAGTTAAACTTGCAACTGAACTTTCAAAACGTGCAACTGGTAAGACTTTATATATTTTAGATGAGCCAACTACAGGACTTCATATTGATGATGTTCATAGATTGGTTGATATTTTACAAAGGCTTGTAGACACTGGAAATACTATTATTGTTATTGAACATAATTTGGATTTAATTAAAACAGCTGATCATATTATTGATTTAGGACCAGAAGGCGGAGAAGCAGGAGGAAGAATTATTGCTGTTGGTACACCGGAGCAAATTACTAGAAATCCTGAATCACAAACAGGGATTTTCTTGAAAAAGTATTTAGATTAAAAATGATATATAACTGTGTTCAAAATGTAAACGAAATGTAACTAAAAATTTTGTATTTAGTGATATACTAATTTTGAAGTATTAGACGAGGTACAAAAGAATGAAGTTATTTGAAAAAATAAAGAGTATATTTTTTAAAAATAAAGTTAAAGCATTGCCTGAAGCTTCAATCGAAACAGAGAAGGTAGTATTATTAGCAATAAAAGAAAGAGATCCAGAGAAAGTGTTGGATATTTTGAGAACATATTGTTTTGAAATGAATTCAAATTCAATTGTTCACATAATTGCTCATTTACCTATGAAAAGAAGAGTTGAGGGGATTGAAATTGCACAAAAATATATTACACCATATGATTTATCTGATTTAGCTTTAAGAAAGCTTGATTATAATGGAAAAATTTGTGTACTTGAGAAATTTCAAAACAGATTGGATTTGGAGGATATGTATCAGTTATTTAATAACATTCCGCCAGATCAAAGAGTTAGAGCTTTGAAAAAATGTGTTGATAGATTTGATTCATTTGCACTTTCAGAAATTATAAAAAAGTATATGCCGTTATATGATAGACTTGATTGCTTGAATTTATATCATACTAGATTAGATGGTTCATCAAAAGCAAATATTATAAAAGAATTGGATGCAGATAGAAAATTTACAGCACTTAGTAAATATCAAAAAGAACTTAATAAAACTGATTTATATGATATTGTTTGTTCAACTGAAACAGATAGAATTCCTGATGTGTTGAATGTTGTTTATAATAGTTTAACTAGTAAACAGATTTCTGATATTATTCAGTATTATGTCCCTGAAAAAAGGAAGTTGGAGACATTATATAAATGTTGCTATAGATTAGACTCTTCTACAATTTCTGATTTGATTAAATATACGGTTCCTGAAGAACAAAAAGAAGAAGCATTGATATCATTGCAAAATAGAATAAAGAGTAATAATATAGGCGAGATTTTACAATTTTGTGTGAAATCAGCTAATGCTTTGAAAAAGGTACAACATAATTTGGATTCAGAAGATGTAGAGTATTTTGAAAATACAATAGGTAAAGATGGAAATTAAGAAAAGGCGGATTTTGTATCCGCCTTTAAAGTTGTATATAAAGTAAATTATTTTTCTTCATTAGTATTTGATGAAGAATTCTTTTTTTGTTTATTCTTTTTTTCTTTACTCATTTAAAACACCTCCGGTAAATTAAGTAATTATTTAAAGTTTATGTATTTATTTTTTCAAAATTTCGTAAAAATATTCATATTTATTAAAAAATGTAGTATAATATGTTTGTTGATTTTTGTGTAATAGAAGATTTGTAGAAAATTCTTATTAGAAGTATGACATAGAAATTTGTAAATCAAATTTTACACATGCGAATAAAGACATGGATTTTAAAAATTTATAATAAATGCAAATGATATTAATGTCCGCTTTTGTTTTTGCGGTATGAAAGGAAGACGATATGGATAAAAATCTAGTTATTGGTATTGAAGGACTTGTGGGAACGGGAAAAACTTCAATTTGCCATGAATTATTAAAATATATTCCTAATGCAATTGTTTTACATGCTGGAAATATCTATAGAGCAATTACATATCAGATTATTAAAGAAGAAATTCCGTTTGAAAAGTTATATTCAATTGATTTGAAAGATTTATTTAAAGAATTTGAAATTTCTATTGGTATTGAAAATCGAGAAAGCGTTGTGTATGCTCATGGAAAAAAGATTGAGGAGAAGGATTTACAGTCTTTAGAAAACTCGATGGCTGTTTCGAAAATTTCGAATATTGCTAATAATGAAAACGCTTATAAGATTGTAAGAGAATATATAGATGGCTATAAAAAGAGTCATACTGTAATTTTTTCTGGAAGGGATACAATGCAAATTTATCCAGATTTAGATTACCATATTTTTATTACTGCTGATATTAATAAGAGAGTTGAATGGAAAGCAAAACAATATGGTGAAGACGTTAGTAGGAAAGAGTTAAAAGATAATATTTTGAAAAGAGATGAACTTCAAGAGAAATCAGGATATTATCAAATATATGATAATACAATTGTTGTTGATGTGTCTGATTCGAAAAGCATAGAAGAGTCAACAAAAATGGTGGCAGAGAATATTATAGAATTGAATTATATTTTACAATAAGAGGAGATATTATTTATGAATTTTGTAAATGAGAAATTAGATGAATTTAATACATATTTAAAAGGAAGAAAAGTTGCAATTATTGGTTTAGGTGTTAGTAATGTACCTTTAATTGATTATTTAAGAAAATATAAGGCAAATGTTACAGTTTTTGATAACAGAACAATTGATAATATTGATAAATCAATTATGGATAAAGTTGTAGAGTATGGAATGGAGTTTTCTTTAGGAAAAGATAGTTTATCTAAATTAAAGGGATTTGATTTGATTTTCCGTTCACCAAGTTGTTTACCTAATAAGCCTGAATTAGTTGCCGAATCTGAGAGAGGAGCTTTGGTAACTACTGAAATTGAAATGTGTATTGAGTTATGCCCTTGCAAAGTAATTGGTGTTACAGGTAGTGATGGAAAAACTACTACTACAACATTGATATCTGAGATTTTAAAAGAGGCTGGATATAATGTGTTTTTAGGCGGAAACATTGGAACACCTTTATTCACAAGAGTTAATGAAATGAATCCTGATGATATTGTTGTATTGGAAATGAGTAGTTTTCAACTTATGAATATGACTGTAAGTCCTGATATAGCTGTTGTTACCAATGTTACACCAAATCATTTAGATTATCATACAGATTTAGAAGAATATATTGATGCTAAAAAATCTATTTTTAAATATCAAAATGAAGACGGAATATTAGTATTGAATTATGATAATTTGGTTACTCGTGAATTCGCAAAGGAAGCAAAAGGAAAAGTTATTTTCTTTAGTGATCAAGAAAGACTAGATAATGGGTATATAGTAGATGATGGAACTATTAAATTCTGTGAGAATAAATTAAGAAAGCATATTCTAAATGTTAGAGATGTTGCTTTGATTGGAAAGCATAATTATCAAAATATTTGTGCTGCATTGGCTGCAACAGATACTCTTGTTAAAGAGGAAGATGCTAAGAGAATTGTTACTAATTTTACTGGTGTTGCCCACAGATTAGAGCTTGTAAAAATTAGTTCAAATGATGTTAGATGGTATAATGACTCAGCTAGTTCATCACCCACAAGAACAATTTCAGGAATAAAAGCTTTTTATAAAAAGGTTATTTTGATAGCTGGTGGATATGATAAGAATTTGGATTATACGCCAATTGCTAAGCCAATTGTAGAAGGCGTTAAAACTTTGATTCTTATGGGAAATACTAAAAAGAAGATATATGATGCTGTTACAAAAGAACTTGCTAATCAACACAAAGAATTGGATATATATGAAGCATTTTCATTAAAAGAAGCTATTGAAGTTGCAAATGAAGTTGCTGTTCAAGGAGATATTGTATTATTTTCTCCCGCAAGTGCTAGCTTTGATATGTTTAAAAATGCTTATGATAGAGGAGATAAGTTCAAGACAGCAGTACGCGAGATGGTTGATTAATTTAGAAAAAAGTGGTATAATAGATGTACTTGCTTGTAGAAGAAACACAATCTGGTCTAATGACCGGTTCATCTTATAGATAATAACAATATGGAGGTGTGTTTTATGCAGGAAAGAAAACGGAACTTGAAAGTTTGGAAGGTTGTTTTAGCAATTTTGGTATTTGTAGGATTTATATTCTACGAAATACAAGTCTACCAGGTAGGCTATGAAACCCGTGTTGGCTTGATTGCTGCACTGCTGGTTGGCTTTTTGACATATGGATATTTAGCTTTTTCGCTCTTGGTAGGTCCATATGTAGCCATAACGGCAATCGAGGAAAACGATGCTAAGGTTGCAGCTATTTTGATAGTGGTGATATTATTCATGGCATCGGTGATGTTACTGATGTTCTGGGGAGTAATCCTAAAAGAAGCATTCTTGATTGCCTTAGGCGTAGGCATAGGAATTGTAGTTGTTGCTATAGTGTTTTTAGTTTTCAAAAAGTAAGTGATCCGTTTTGAAAAAAACTCATCGTCAGTTTTGGTGATGAGTTTTTTCTATTAATTTGTAATCTGAAGGAAAATACATATAAAATTTTTGAATCACCGCGCAGGGACCAAACGAACGAAGCGAGTTCGATTGAAGCATTCTACCCAAATTTAAAATAAAATTGATAAATTTTATTTTAAAATTCTGAGGAATGCGACAGCAAGGTGTGAAAAAATTTTATATGTATTTTCCTTTTATTAATAAAAAGAAATCAACTACTTTATTTTTAAATTTCTTGCTAAAAAATTTTACCACCAACTAAACTTTGTTTAGTCGGTTAGGTAAAAACTTTCAAACTGCGCGTCATTTAAAAATAAAGTAGTTGATTTCTGCTATAGTTAAGTATATTTATATTCAAAATTAAACATACTACCCAAAAGAGGTATGTTTAATGATTATCGATATGTGTTATTGGAATAAAATTATAAAAAGGATTTTATATAGTATTTTCACATTTTTTATGGTGTTTATTGTGCTAAAATTAGCGTGTTTTTTCATGCCTTTTTTAATTGCTTTGATAATTGCTAATTTAATAGATCCAATTATAAAATTTATAAGTAAAAAAACTAAATTAGTGAGAAAAGCATCAGCTGTAATTTCTTTGATTTTGATATTTGCGATTTTAATAGGAGTTATTATTTTAATTAGTGTTGCTACAATTTCTGAAACTAGTAATTTATTAAAAGACTTTAGTAGCTTTGGAAATAATGTTTTTAACGGTGTGGCGGAGATAAGTAACTTTTTAAAAATAGAAAGCTTAAATGTTTCTCCTCAGGTAAAGAATATCATAAATGATGCGACTAATGGATTAATATCACATATGCTTGAGTATTTTAAGAATTTTTTAATTGGAATTTTGAATATGATAACCCAGATTCCTGTTTTTGTTATTTATTTTGTTATTACTATTTTGGCTACTTATTTTATTTGCACAGATAGATTGTCAATACTAGACGATTTAGAACAGAAGGTTCCTAAAAGCTGGCTTAGAAAGGCTAACAAACATTTTAAGAGTACAACATTGGTAATGGGAAAATATTTGAAAGCTGAATTAATTTTGATTTTTATTTCTTTTTTATTAGTTTTGATTGGATTATATATTTTTAAATTTGTTGGGTTGAACGTAAAATCGCCGTTTTTGATTGCACTTGGAATTGGTTTTGTTGATTTGCTTCCGATACTTGGTTCTGGTACAGTGATGTTACCGTGGGGAATAATTGAGATTATTATGGGCGATGTTACACTGGGAATTTGTATTATTGGGTTATTAGTTTTTATATCGCTTGTAAGACAATTTTTAGAGCCTAAAATTGTTTCAACTCATTTAGGTATCCATCCGTTGTATACGTTAATTTCTATGTACATTGGATTTAAATTTAGTGGGATAATTGGACTTTTAATTGGACCAATTGTGTTAATTATAGTTATGAATTTCTTTTCTAGTTCTAAAGCTATTTTTAGAAGGTAGCACTTGTTGGAATATAGGTTTCGTCTGGTGGATAAACAAAATCATCTGATGGTTTTTCAACATTTTCTATTTCTGTTACTTCTAGTATTGGAATGTCACCATCTAAGAATCCTTTTTTTATTGTTCCTGTAACTTTAACCCAAGAGCAATTTGCAAAATTATTTATATTATCATATTCGGATAAAAAACCTACAACCACTGTTTGATTAGCTTGATTAATAATCATGTTTCTAGCTAAAACAAACTGATTGGCTTGTAGATAATTAATTCTGTAAATATAACCTACAAATGTAATTTTCTTTCCTATGTAATCATCAATATTTTCGTGAACTGCTTTTAAGACATTTGTATATTGATTGGATTTAAGTTCTGTAGTATCGTTATCAGAAATACAAGTATCATTAACTACAAAATTTTCTGAATTATAATGTTTCATTTCAAAAAAAAGTTTATAAACAGAAAGAATTAAAAGTACCAAACAAATCATAATGAAAAAAAGGAGAATTCCTTTAAATAACTTGTTTTTATTGATTTTAAAATTATAAATACGCATAGCAAAATCCTACCTAAAAATAAATTTATTAAATACTATGAAATATTTTATAGATTATTCCTTGCTATTTCAAAAAATTAATGATATATTTATCGATAGTTAATAATTAGGAGGCAAATCAGATGGGTTTATTTAAATCTTATAGTGAAAAAGAAGTAAAAAGAGTTCAACCTATAGTAAACAAAATTAATAGTTTAGAACCTGAAATGGAAAAATTATCAGATGCAGAGCTAAGAGCTAAAACAGATTATTTTAAAAAACAATTAGCTGATGGAAAAACTCTTGATGATATCTTACCAGAAGCATTTGCAGTTGTAAGAGAGGCATCAAAAAGAGTTCTAGAAATGAGACATTTCGATGTGCAATTAATTGGTGGTATTATATTACATCAAGGTAGAATTGCCGAAATGAAAACTGGTGAAGGAAAAACTTTAGTTGCTACATTGCCAGTATACTTAAATGCACTTACAGGAAAAGGTGTTCATGTAATTACAGTTAATGATTACCTAGCTAAGAGAGATAGTGAGTGGATGGGTAAATTATATAAATTCTTAGGTTTATCTGTTGGATTAAATATTTCAAGAATGAATCAACAAGATAAACAAAAAGCATATGCATGTGATATAACATATGGAACAAATAATGAATATGGATTCGATTATTTGAGAGATAACATGGTTATTCACAAAGAAGATATGGTTCAAAGAGGATTAGAATATGCAATTGTTGATGAGATCGATAGTATCTTGATTGATGAGGCTAGAACACCACTTATCATATCTGGTAGAGCAAATAAATCATCTGATTTATACAAAAGAGCTGATGATTTTGTAAAAAGATTACAAGCAAAAGTTATTATTGAAGAAGATATTAAAGATGAAGCTCAATTAGAAGATAATGAAAAATATGATTACATCGTAGACTTAAAAGCCAAAACAGCTACATTGACACAAAAAGGTATTAAGAAGGCTGAAGAATTCTTTGAAGTTGAAAACTTCAATGATTTAGATAATACAGATATAGTTCATAATGTTAACCAAGCTTTAAAAGCACATGGCGTTATGAAGAGAGATAAAGATTACATCGTTAAAGATGGAGAAGTTTTAATTGTTGATGAGTTCACAGGTAGAATTATGTATGGAAGAAGATATAATGCTGGTTTACATCAAGCAATTGAAGCTAAAGAAGGTGTAAAGATTGCTGATGAACAAAAAACTTTAGCCAATATCACATTCCAAAATTACTTTAGAATGTACAACAAATTGTCTGGTATGACTGGTACAGCTAAAACAGAAGAAGAAGAGTTCAGAGAGATTTATAATTTGGACGTTGTTTGTATTCCTACAAACTTACCTGTTGCAAGAGATGATAAAAACGATATTATATATAAAAATGAAAAAGTTAAATTTAATGCTGTTGTTGAGGATATTAAAAAATCTCATGAAAAAGGACAACCGGTATTGGTTGGTACAGTTTCAATTGATAAATCAGAAAGATTAAGTAAATTACTTAAAAAAGCTGGAATTCCTCATGAAGTGTTGAATGCTAAGTTCCATGAAAAAGAAGCTGAAATAATTGCTCAAGCTGGTAAATATGGTGCTGTTACAATTGCTACTAACATGGCTGGTCGTGGTACTGATATTATGCTTGGTGGAAACACTGAATATATGGCTAAGCAAGAAATGAAGAGAGCTGGATATACTAATGATCTTATAGTTCAAGCTTCTGCTCATAACGAAACAAAAGATGAAAAAGTTATTGAAGCTAGAAAAACATTTAATGAATTAGAATCAAAATTTAAAAAACAAATAAAAGAAGAAAAAGAAAAAGTTATTGCTGCTGGTGGTTTGAAAATCATTGGTACTGAAAGACATGAATCAAGAAGAATTGATAACCAGTTACGTGGACGTAGTGGTCGTCAAGGAGATCCAGGTGAGTCAATATTCTATATTGGACTTGATGATGATTTAATGAAAATATTTGGTGGTGACAAGGTTACTGCTGTATATAATGCATTAAAAGCTGATGAAAATATGCCAATTCAATTTAAGCCAATTTCAAAAGCTGTTGAATCTGCTCAAAAGAAAGTTGAGAGTAGAAACTTCTCAATTAGAAAACATGTACTAAGCTATGACGATGTTATGAATACTCAAAGAGAGATTATTTATAAACAAAGAAGAGAAGTTCTTGACGGTGAAGATGTTACAGAATCAATTAAAAATATGATAAGAGAAGCTTGTGCTTTAATAGTTGATACTTATAGAGCTGAGCTTTCAGAGAAAAATCCTGATACAGCTGCTTTCTTAATTGAAGTACAAAACGGATTAAATATAAAAGAATTAGATTCATTAAAGAAAGATAAAGTTGATGCTGATGAAGTACTAGCTGAAATGCAAGAAAAAGCATTAGCAATATATGAAGCAAAGAAAGAAGAAATCGGAGAAGAACCATTCAAAGAGCTTCAAAGAATTGTTTTATTAAAAGTTGTTGATTCAAAATGGATGGATCATATTGATGCAATGGATGAATTAAAAAATGGTATTGGACTTCGTGCTTATGGACAAAAAGATCCTGTTATTCAATATCAAATTGAAGGTTCAGATATGTTTGAAGAAATGATCAATAGCATCAAATTAGAGGTAGCTAAAATTTTAATGTGCGTAAAGAAACGTGAAGGATATGAAAGAAGAAGCACAGTTAAAATTACTGGTGAAGGTAGAGAAGATATTGATGGAATGATTAATCCTGAACTTGCTCAAGAAGAAAAGAAGAAAGTAAAAGCACCAATAGTTAATGAAGGACCTAAGGTAGGTAGAAATGACTTGTGCCCTTGTGGTTCGGGAAAAAAATATAAGAATTGCTGTGGAAAGTAGTATAAAACAAGAAAAAAATTGAATTTAAGAAAGGTAGCAAATTTGTTGTTTGTCAACCAATAAATAAAAATGTGGACAAAATCCATTGAAATTAAATGATGTCAGCAAAAAGTAATTTGTTGACATTTTTTATTGAAGGGGATGAAAAGAATGATGGAGTTAAATAATTTATTAAAATCATTAGATATTGACAAAGATTATCACGACAAAATTTTTGGCAATATGATATTTGAAAATTTATATACAAAAGTAGATTTAAATAAGTATGCTGCTATAAAAAATAAAATTTATTGGATGAGCTTATTGATATATAGAATATCTATGACAAACTATTTAAAATCGATTAACAAGAATATTGATTTTGAAAATAAATCTATTAATATCGAAAAAAACAATCTAATAGTTTTTCATTTATCGCTAAACATTACAAGTGAAATTTGTAAACAGTTTAGTAATGGTGAAATATATCCATCATATATTTCAATGTTATGTAGGCAAATAATAGAACAAATATGTTTTATTAAAGAAGTTAAAAATGAAAATATAAATTTACAACTTATAGTAGAATCTGCTTTAGAATCGTACAATAAACAATTAGGAGCAAAAAGTTTAAATATACAAGAATTGAATGATAATAATAAAGGATTACTAAAAGTTTTTAAAGATAAAAAATCATATGGAAAACTTGCCCAAAAATATAAATATGGGTATATGTATAATTTCTTTTCTGGTGATATTCATTTATTATCACAAATTGATAAATTAATACCATTTAATACCAATCATTCAAAGCAGTATTATGATATATATCTTAATTGCATTTTAACTTTGTTAAAGGATTATTTCTTGCTCATAAATGATTATAATACTGAAGTAAAAGTAGATGTGACAAAATTAAATCAAATTGATTTTATAGAAATAAAAGATAGTTGATTAGATGAATTAATCAACTATCTTTTATTTTTTATTAGATTGAATTGAAATAATAGTGATTAAAGAAAGGATAAGTGACAATAATGATCAATATTAGAAAAAGAGGTAAAGTGTATCAATATTGCTTTGAAGCAGGGAAGGTAAATGGAAAAAGAAAACAAATAACTAAATCAGGCTTTAAAACTAAAAATGAGGCATATATAGCTGGACAAAAAGCATACGATGAATTTATAAATGGAATAACTAATGTAGAGTGTAATATGTTATATGGAGATTATTTAGACTATTGGATGAAAGAATATTTTGAAATAAACTATAAATATTCTACTGCAAGGAGATATAAAGAATCTTTTAGGAATATTAAAAAGGAATTAGGTAATTATAAGTTATCAGTTTTAACACCATATATTCTAAATCAGGCGTTATTAAAGCTATATCAAACATCTGGTACAAGGGGTGCATTAAGAAATTATCAAAAGGTTATTAAGAGTTCATTGAGAGATGCAACTTACTATTTTGGATTTATTAAGAATAATCCAGCAGGTGATTTGGAGATACCTAGAGTATTATCATTTGAATTAAAAAAAACAATATAGGTCACATCTATACTAAAGAAGAAATGAAAATAATTTTAGGTAGATTTAAAAATAATAAAGTGTTTATATGTGCACTTTTAACTGCTTGTTATACAGGCATGAGAACTGGTGAGGTATTTGCATTAACTTGGAATGATATTGATTTAGACAATAGAATTATCAAAGTTAATAAGACTGTTTATGCAAAAGATAAAGAAGAAAATGGCAGATGTTATTTAGGTACAACAAAAACAATAGGCAGTAGTAGAGAAGTTTATATTTGTGATACTCTATATTCAGTATTATCTGATTATAAAAATCTACAAGTTAAATATAAAAAAGAATATGGCAAAAAGTATAAAAGATATACCTTAAAAGAAATAAAAAATAAATATGGTAAGTTAGTAGAATATAAAGTTATAGAAAGTCAATCTAGAAATAATAAAATTCAAATGGTATTTACTAGGAAAGATGGAACTTATTCAGGAACAGATATTATTAGATATCCATTTAGAATAATTCATCATGAATTAGGAATTCAATGCAGATTTTATGATTTAAGAGGAAATTTTGCTACTATTTGTTTAAGAAATGGTTGTGAGATAAAAGATATTGCAGAAATATTAGGGCATAAAAGAATAGAAACAACTCAAAAATATTATATATTAAGTTTAAAAGAAAATAAGAAAAAAGTTACTAAAGTTTTTGAAGAAAATATTAGTCTAAATGATGTTTAAAAAGGGAAAATATGCTATAATAAAAGCAAAAAAATTACATATTAAAGGAGGGTAGAAATGAGTTTAAAAGAAGTTTTAATAGATATAATTATTCCGCTAATTTCAGGTTTTATTGGAGGCAGTATTGGTAGCGTTGTAATTATAAAGAATAAATATAGCAGTATTGGAACTATAAAAAAAGATAATAGAAAAGTTAATAACAAAAATGCACTATATAATAATATAGGAGAAGTTTATAATGGGGATAGAAATAGATAATAGAAAAATTAATAATTCAAATGCAACATATCAAAATATTGAAAAAGTAATTAACGGAGATGAAACAAACATATATAAAACTACAGTTTTTCAAATAAATATGAATAGAAGTTATGAACTTTTAACAAATAAAGTTAATTACAATGAGTTCTATAAGAAATATCTTAATAAATTTGATGAACTAGATAATTATGCTTATCATTTAACTTTTCCATATTTTAATGACAAGAAATATGAATTTACTAGTAAACCATTAATATTAGGAAAAAAAATAGTAAATTGGATATTTGGATTGAGTGACTTTCCTGATAAAGAATTAATAGAATTTTATCACAATTTAAAATTAGAGTTTGATTTAAGTGATGATAGTACAATTTGCAGACGCTGGAAAGCCAATTTTGCATATTTTCGTGGCGATTTAAAAAAAGCATCAAATGAATATGATAAATTGTTTGATTATGCTGTTAATCTTAATGATTTTCCAGAATGGTATTTAGATGATATTTGTATTGATGGCAGAAATATATTTCAGCAATATGAAAATACAATTAATAAGTTTACTTTTGACAATAAATACCAAAGAAAAATTGACGCAAATAAGCATAAGTTATCATATCCTGATGTGGATAGAATTAAATCTGAAATTTTTGACAGCTTATCAAAAACTATTTTTAGTAATAAAACAAAATCAAAATATACAACTATTTATGGAATCGGATTAGAAAATTGTTTCAAACAAATACAGCAACTTTTATATTTAACAGTTTTTTATGGATCAATAACACACATGAGGCTTATTAGAGAGTTAATATCTAATATAATGTATATGTATGCTGAAACATTTGAAGACGAAGAATTTTATAAATTAACGTTAAAGATGTTATTCCTAAGTGGTGAATTTAAAAAATACAGAAATTTGTATAATAAGATTAAATTAAAATATTGTTTTGTGAATAGTGAGGAATTTATAAATAGTTTAATCGAAGTTCGAAAATCTTTATTTAGATTTGAATTAGACAAAAATAACATATTTTTGTACGACATATATGGACGATATATTAATGATTTGTTATTTGATGAGTTAACAGCCGATATTTATTCGATTATTGATATAGATAAGGAATATCAAATAAATATAATTAGTGATGCTTTTAAGGCAATTGGAAATAATATATTAAGAAATAAAAAAATAAGTGAATTATTAGCTCTTCTTGCAATATATTTTAAAAAGGAATATTCAAGATTTTATATTGATTTTGGAAAAATAGTAAATGAAATTAGAGTAGAAGAATTATCTGAAAGTGATTTTAATTCTTTTCAATTTATAATAGATTCACTGATAAAAAATAATGAACATATTAATTTTGACTTTTCAGACTGTATTATAAAAATAAAACAGCGAAAACCAAACATAAAAAAATATGATAAGTTATTTAATAATAAGGATAGTACAGAAAATATTTTATACAACGTTGAAATAAGAGATAATGAATTAGAAGCAATTAAAAGTATAGTTAATATTTATAGTCAAAGACATGAAGAAAGAGAAAGGAATCCTGGTGTTTTTGTCGGATATTGGAATGATTATAATATTGGTACAAGTATATTTAGTTCAGAAAGGTATAAAGATGAAAATAAAAACTTTATTTTAAATAAATATCTACCACTAGCTAAAGAGATAATAACTTCAAAAAATGAAATTTTATATGAAAAAATAAGACATATAAGATTGCTAGCACATTTATTGATGGTAGAAAAAGATGAAAAAATTGTAAATGATATTTACTTAATGATTCATAGCTCAATTGAAATCCCTAATCCACATAAATCGTTTGATTTTGAAAATATTCACCATAAAGATAAAAATGATTTAATTGTTAATGTAATGATGTGTGACGTTATTTTGAATAAAATAGAATATGATGAGGTATTAAATAGATATATTGAAATGGCAATAAATAATTATGATAACATTGAAGAAATACTTAATTGTGTTGAGATTATCAATGAGTATTTAAAACCAAAAACAAAGTCAATAATTGAGAAACAATATGTATTATTTAATATATGTTATAAAATAGATGATATTGACATTAGAAATAAGACAGTAATTTTAAGTGATATATTTATAGGAGTTGATAAATATCAAGATCAAATTTTTGATATATTAAAGCAACGAATAGAAAATATAACATTTGAGGAATGTAAAGGATATTTAAATTTGATTAGGAAACAAGAAAACAGAAATTTATTTAATGATATAATTAGCGCATTAAAAAATAATAGAAATTATTATATAAAGTACATTTCTAATAAATATTTATAGAAAATTATTTGCACATTTTATAAGATAAGAAAATATGATATATTTATATTAGTGAACGGATGTGGACAATGTCCACAAGAAGTCCACGTTAGAGAAATACTTATAGTACAGGTAATATAATAAATACAAATAATATAGATGTTACCTAGTCTGATAAACAAGGAAATACGAATAATACTATAAGTATAAATAATACTGATAATATGGGAACATCCACTACTTGTGGAAGTGGAAAAAAATATAAAAATTGTTGCGGAAGAAATCAATAATTAAAGGATAAAAGAAGTGCTGTCCAATGTAATAGTTGGAGGCACTTTTTTTATATAACCTCTTAGATATGCCAACAGCTTCGTGAGAGTTAATTCGGTTGATTATATGGATCGTACTAATGAAGTGAAATTTTATAATAAATACAAAGATTTATAATTTTGCCAAAACAAGATGATAACAATGATGAAGAAATTATAGATAATATAATAGAAGAATGGTCAAAGTTTGTTTTTGATTTGTAATAGGAGAAAAATAATGAAGTATTTAAAGGTAATGTTTAAAACGAAATCTGGAGCCTCGGATTTTGAGTATAAGATAGGAAAAGTAAATATTGCTAATAATTGGAATCCTAATGCTTTGGATCCACAAAAAATGGGCGGTTTTAATTTTAGTACAGAAGATAAAATACTAAGATGGTTAGTGCGTGGTGATACAATATATGATGTTGCTATTCCAGATGATGCTGAAATAATAGATTGCGAAAGCACTTCAGCTCCGCACGGAGTATTTAGAAGTAATAAAATTATTATAACAAATCCTAGAGTTGTTACAGATGAGATGGCCATGGATTTTTACTATAAATCGAATTTGCCAGAAAAATCTTATTTTAAAGCAATGGCAGGATGTGCTGTAAGAGGATATATGAAAACAGCAATTAAAATATTTGAAGATAAAGTTAATGCAAATAATATAGATTTAGCTATTTGTGAATTTAAAGATTTTTGCAAACCAAAATGTGTAGATGTTTTTGATGAAAAAATACATTTAAATGAAAACACAAAATTAATATATGATAAATTACTGAATAAATGATACAATTATATTATAAATTTTACTTTAATAATTAAAGAAAGGAAAATGTATAATGAATGAAATTAAATGTCCACATTGTGGAAAAGCATTTACGATAAATGAAACAGATTATGAATCAATAGTTAAGCAAATAAAAAATCATGAGTTTGAGAAGGAACTAGATATAAGAATTAAGCAATTTAATTCTGAAAAAGAAAATGCAGTAAAACTTGCAGAAGTTAATACAGAAAAGAAAATGCAAGAAGAAATTAATTCATTAAAACTAGAATTAATAACAGCTCAAAACAAATTGCAAGAAAGTGAAAAAGAGAAAAGAAATATAGAGATGTCTACTCGAAATGAAGTAGAGAAAAAATTAAATGATAAAATAAATGAATTAACAAATGAAAATACAAAATTACAATCTGATTTAATTGTTCAGAAATCAAAAGATCAAATGGCTATTAAAGATGCAATAAATGAAAAAGATAAAGACATAGAGTCTTTGAAGAATCAGATTAATCTTAATAAAAAAGAGCAAGAAATAAACGAAAAAAATCTTATATTAAGTTATGATAATCAATTAAAACAAAAAGATGAAATGATAGAATATTATAAAGACTTAAAAACATCATTATCAACAAAAATGGTGGGAGAAACCTTAGAACAACATTGCAATGTTGAGTTTAATAGATTAAGACCTTTGTTCCCAAATGCATATTTTGAAAAAGATAATGATGCTAAAACAGGATCTAAAGGTGATTTTATATTTAGAGATTATGATGATGACGGTGTTGAAATAGTTTCTATTATGTTCGAAATGAAAAACGAAAATGATGAAACAGCTACTAAACATAAAAATGAGGATTTTTTCAAAGAACTTGATAAAGATAGAAAAGAAAAGAATTGCGAATATGCAGTGTTAGTTTCTTTATTAGAAAAAGATAATGAACTTTATAATGCTGGAATTACTGATGTATCACATAGATATGAAAAAATGTATGTAATTCGTCCACAATCATTTATACCTATTATCACTTTGCTACGAACTGCATCAATGAATTCATTGCAATATAAAAAACAAATGATTGAAATGAAAAATACCAATATTGATATTTCAAATTTCGAAGATAATATGAATAAATTTAAAGATGCATTTAGCAGAAATTATATGTTAGCATCAAGAAAATTTAATGAGGCAATAGAAGAAATAGATAAGTCAATAGATCATCTTCAAAAAATAAAGGATGCTCTTGTAAGTAGTGACAGAAATCTTCGATTAGCAAATGATAAAGCGAATGATTTAACTATAAAAAAATTAGTTTCTAAAAATAAAACTATGGCAAGAAAGTTTGCTGATGAAACAGGGGATGAAGAACTAGAAAAACTTGCTCAAAAATTAGAGAAAAAAGCTATACAAAATGATGATATAAACTAAAATTGATAAAATATATCAAGTGGTATACGAAATAAATTGTTAGATATTAAAGTAATTAATAGAGCTTGATGACATGAAATGTAAAAAAAAATATAGCATTCGGATAAATTGGTGTTTTAGATAGTTTTATGTTATAATATATAATGTAATTTAAATTAAAAGGAGTAAATATGAAAAAAAATAATTTATCGAATGTTTTAAAGAAAATATATAAATTGTTAGATAAAAAGCAGAAAATAAGATTTATAATAATTATTATGATAATGATAATTTCAGCAATATTAGCGCAGATGACTCCTAAAGCTATAGGATGGTTAACAGATGATATTTTATCTAAGGATTCAATTTCGTTTGAAAAAGTAATACCATTTCTTATTTTTATACTAATAGTCAATGTAGTTAATGAAATAATAAAAATTGTAAGAAGGGTTTTAGTTGAGGATACAGCAACTAGGACAGAAAAAAAAGCAAGAGGAATTGTTATAAAATCTCTTTTAATGGCTCCATTATCATATTTTAGAAAAAATATGACTGGAAATATTCATGGAAGGTTAAATAGATGTCTTGATGGAACAATAAAATTGGAAAAATTGTTGTTTATGGATTTTGCTCCAGCTATATTCAATAGTATAGCAGCAATTATTACTATTTTTATAACGTTACCAATAGCATTAGCTTTACCTATGATGTTAGTAATCCCAATTGGAGTTTTTATAGTTTTGAAACAGATTAAAAGTCAGAAGGGAATTAGAGTTGAACTTTTAAATAGTAAGTCTGAAATGGACGGAACTATTGTTGAATTAATAAATGGTATTGAAGTAATAAGAATATGTGATAGCTTAGAATTTGAAACAAATAGATTTGAAAATAAATCAGAATTTTTACGAGCAAAGGAAATGAAACATCATAAATCAATGGCTGTATATGATTGTTTAAAATTTATTAATCAAGCAGTATTTACTGTTTTAGTTATTGGTGTATCTACATATCTAGCAACTAAGAATATAATCTCAGTAGGTAGTGTTCTAACAGCATATTTGTGTTTTAATCAATTATTAAAGCCATTAGAAGAATTACATAGAATTTTCGATGAAGTGTCTGAATGTACTGTTTTAGCAACAGATTTCTTCAAAATGACAGAAATAGAAAATGATTTTTCTTATTTTCCTATAAGTGTGAAATCAAAAAATAAAGAAACAGATGAAATGATTAATATAGAAAATATTACGTTTTCTTATCCAGAAAGTGAAGATAAAGTAATTCTTGATAATTTTAATATTGATATAAATAAAGGAACTTATCTTGGTATTGCTGGGCCATCAGGTTGCGGTAAATCATCTTTGATAAAGTCTATATGTAAGCTGGAAAAAGCAAATGGTACGATAATTATTGATAATATTAATTTAAATAATTTATCAAGAAAAGATATTTCTAAATTGATTGCATTAGTGCCACAAAGTCCATTTTTAATAGCGGGAACAATTTATGAAAATATAACGTATGGTATAGATAGAGAGGTATCAAAAGATGAAGTAGAAGAGGCTTCAAAAAGAGCATATATATTTGATTATATAAATAGTTTACCAGAAAAATTTGATACTATGGTTTCAGAAGGAGGAAACAATTTATCTGGTGGTCAAAGACAAAGAATAGCTATTGCTAGAATATTTTTGAGAAAGCCCAAAATATTAATTTTAGATGAAGCAACTTCTGCTTTGGATAATACCTCTGAAAAGCATATTCAAGCAGAAATAGAAAAAATGAAAGATGAAAATAATACAACGATTATTGCAATTGCACATAGATTAACTACATTAAAAAATTGCGATAGAATAATTGTTTTGAACAAAGGTCATATAGAAGAAGAAGGAAAATTTGATGAGTTAATTGACAAAGGCGGAATGTTTAGTGATATGTACTATGGAAAATTAAATTAATATAATAATTTTATCTTGAATATACATATAAAAAATCTCATGTTTTAGCTGATAACATGAGATTTTTATGATATTTATTGCATAGTTTTTGATTTTTCTTCTCTTCGGGTGTTAATTCTTTCTGATATGGCATTTAATTTTGACTGTAATAATTCATCACTGCTATTTTCTTGTAACCAATATTCTATATCTTCTTTGTCACTGTAATAATATTTTGATTCAAAGTTTAAATTTTCCATAAGAGCTTTGAATTTTTCAGGTGGAAAATCTTTTGAAGCTTGGAATTGAAAATTTACTTGGCCATCTTTTTGATATATTAAATTCAAAATGTATTGACTACTTACGTTAAATCTCAAAATTTTATTTCCTTTGTCATCAATATATTGTATAGCTTTGTCTCCATTTGTAGTATATCCGTATTGTTCATTATTAGATGAACTAAAAATAACTAAATCAACCTTTGAATTTTCATCTTTGATTCTTCTACATGAGATTTCAGAATAATCTATTTCAGGATGATCTTGTATTAATAAACCTTTAAGCGGATATAGATAGTAATCATATAAAGTGTTGTCATTAGGCGTTAAAGTATATTCAGTAAGTTCACTAAAATGGTCAAATATCATGCCATAATTCTGACTAAAAAATGCAGTATATCTATTTGGATTTTTTTTATAATATTTATATATTTCAATAGCTGATTTGTTTTTGTCAGGTATAAAACATTTTGAGAAATCATATGCGGATGACAATGTATCTAAATTAATTTTTAGAATTTGTAATGTATCTTTTATTTTTTCAAATGGAATACCTGTATTTAACAGAGAATTTATATCTTTTCCCATTTGACCATAGTAGGGTATATACATTGTTGTAATAGCATCAAAATTACCATCCACGCATATTTCGAAAACCTTATATTTTCTTTTAAAGTCCTCTAATGTTCTAACTTCGCCAATTGCTTTTGAGTAATTTTCAAATAGTATTTCAGCATATTTATGTAATTTATAATTACTATTTTCTTTGAGCTTTTGCCCATGTCCCATTGCATAAACGTCATAATCTTGCTCACATAAGCCATTGAATGCTGACTCAACTTCATCATAATTCATGCCAGTTTCGTTTAATAAATCTTTAAATGCCATTGGCTTATGAAAATAGCATTCTTTTATTTTCTTATCCCCAATTATTAAAATAAGACGTCTGAGTTGTTCAACTATTGTTCTGTAGTCTGATATTAAGTTGCTAGAGTTTTTTTCGAATTTTTCATTTCTTATTTGAGTTAGATATTCTGTCATAGCTTCATTTAATCCTTTTCCATAGCTGTGTTCTATATATGAAAAGCCTGACATAATTTCATTTCCATTTTCATCTCTTATTGAAGTTACTGCGTGAAGCATTTCATGAAATAAAAGATATTTTGTATAACTTTCATTTTCGATTACTGATTTTTTTAAACATATATATCCATCTTTGTTATATTGACCATCTAATCGTTTGTTTTCAAATTCATCTTTTACTATGATATTTCCTTTAACATTTTTTTTAATTCTTTGTATTAATTCTTCAGTGGATAGAATGTCTGAAAAGCATTCCTGAAATTCAAAGGCAAAATTCGCAAACGCTTTTATTGTGAATTCATCATTAAATTTTTCTTGTAAACTTTTTTCTATTTCATTTATTGTCATATCAAATTTTCCTCAATTCTGTTATTAAATATTTATTTAAATAATAGCAAAAAAAAATCGGCTTTTCAAGGTTAGGCAAAAATTTTGAATGGATAGAAAATTTTCATAATATTTTATAACTTATTATAATATTAATAAGTTATGGAGGTTTTTTATGAAGAGAGTTAAAAATTTTCAAATTGTTAGTATAATTTTTGTCTGGATTGCTGGAACATTATTACATTTTACACATGATTGGTTCCCTGATAGCGTTGTGTTTTCGATTATTTCTGCAGTAAATGAGAGTACTTGGGAACATTTGAAATTGGTATTTTTCCCAATGTTATTTATGGCAATAGTAGGTTATTTTTATAATAAAGATATTAAAAATTTTTTATACGCAAAATTTGTATCAATATTTATAGCTATGTCTTTTATTGTTGTTTTTTTCTATACATATACAGGCGTTATTGGAAGAAATTTTGCGGTTTTAGATATTGGAAGTTTCTTTGTTGCAGTTGCTTTGGGAGAATATTATGCATATAAAATAATGCTTTCTGATAAGGATAAAATTAGTTCAGCTTTAGCTGTTGCAATTTTAGTAGTTATTTTCTTATGTTTTACTATATTTACGTACTATCCGCCTAGTATAGGATTGTTCGCAAATCCATTGATAGGGTGAGATTATATAAAGAAATAGAAAAGAAGTTTACATAAATACGTTGACACTGATTAAATACTATGATAGAATTTAAATATGTTTAAAGAGTATATCTAAGGGGCTAAATGCTTTGAGCGGTATAGGATAACTTATTATATGAAAGTTGTTTACACTTTGAGATTATTAATGTCTTGCAAAGGAGTCTTTAATGGATTTTTTTGCAAGTTTTTTTGTTTTATAGGGGATTTTGAAGTTTCCTAATGTTTTATTGACGGGGGAGAGTTTTATGAGTGAAATAGTAATAAGAAATGTGAAATTTGAAGATTTAAGAAGAGTTTCTGAAATAGTTGTTGAAAGTTGGAAAACAGCTTATAGAGGTATTGTGGCAGATGAATATTTGGAGAGTTTAACCGTTGATCAAAATTATCAAAAAAGATTGAATGATTATACTGATGGTGGTTTTGTTGTCGCAGAAATTAATAATGAAGTTGTTGGATTTTGTAGATACAGATTTGAAAATGCTTATGAAGATAAGTTCCCAGATGTTGACTGCGAATTGTGTGCTTTGTACGTAAAATCTGCTTATAAAGGAAATGGTGTCGGAAAGAAAATCATAAATTATGTGATGAATGATTTTAAAGAAAAAGGTTACAAGAAAATGATTTTATGGTGTTTTAAAGACAATTATCCCGCAAGAATGTTTTATGAAAAAATGGGTGGTATTTATGGTTCAGAAGGGATAATTACCAGAGGTGAAAAAGATTATAAGGAAGTTAGTTATACTTATGATTTGAAAAACTAGATGTTGTTTATGTTAAATCAGAAGTTAATGATTATGAAATGGCAAAAAAAGAAGCAAGTGATTTAATGAAAAGATTAGAAATTAAAAAAGATAATTTAAAAATATTTACGGATAAATATTTAAAGGAGATGATGAAAAAATGAAATATTTTAAGAAATTGGTTGGAGATAGGATTTACTTATCACCAAGAAATGTAGAGGATGCAGAGATATTCGCGGAATGGATGAATGATTTTGAAACTACTGATTATATTGGTAGAAGTGCTGGAGTAGTAACATTAGAAGGTGAGAAAAAATATTTGGAGAATAGCAACAATGAAACTTCTTTTTTTATAGTGACTTTGAAAGATGATAAATTGATTGGAACAGTGTCTTTGGAAAAAGTTAACCATATAAATAGATGTGCAACGCTTGGTATTTTCATTGGTGATAAAAATTATAGAAATAACGGATATGGAACTGAGGCTATTAGGCTTATTTTAGAGTTTGGATTTAAATATTTAAATTTAAAAAATATTAAACTTGATTTATTGGAGTTTAACGAGAGAGCTTTAAAATGCTATAAAAAATGTGGCTTTAAAGAATATGGACGTAGAAGAAAGTGTAGATTTATTGATGGTAGGTATTATGATGCTATTGAGATGGATATACTTGATGAGGAGTTTACAGGTGATTTTATAAGAAATAAAAATATATAAAATAAGGAACAGAAATTTTGAAAACGTTATATATGGTGTTTAAGATTTCTGTTCTTTTTCATATAATAAGAATATTCTCAGGATTTCCTATTATATAAAATAACAATGCACAGAAATTTGCTTTGTAAAAGTCGCTCGTGAACAATGACGTAAATTTAAAAATGTTATAATAAGTGAATAAACTATAAATAGTCCGCTTTTGTTATTTTGAATAAATTGTATGCAAATAAAAAAGTATATTGTCGAATATTGACTCTTTTTAATTATAATATTATAATCGAAATGGTTTAATATTTTTGAAAAATATTTATTGTTAAATACGAAATATTTATATATTTTAATATATGAGAAAGGGATTAATCAATTAATAGGATATTATTGATTATACAAGAAAATTATGAAGAAAGATACAAAAGCAAAATCAGATAGAAAAGAAAAGAAGAAGTCAAAGAAGAAAATTATAAAAGAGTTGTTAATTGCATTTGCAATTTTATTAGTACTTGGAATTGCATCAGGATTATTTTTATTGTATGGACCATGGAGTGGATTTAGAGATTGGCTTATTACAACAGCTATGTCTTCTATGAGGCATCAATATTTAGCTACATGGTTTTATGATGATAAAACTATTCAAGAATGTTTAGATAAAAACAAGGTAGTCGAGGTTAATGGTGAAACAGATGAAAATGCTGTTGAAATAGTAGATTATGAAGAAAAAGAAACAATTACATATGCTAATGAATATGAACGTCAGATATTAGAAAAAGATGAAAAAAACAATGATTATAAGATTATAAAAATAGATGGTGGCAAGGAATATAATGGTTATATGGCTGTTATATATGATCCATCTAGAATTGAAGTTGCAACTTCAGCAAGTATTGGAAAGAGCGGACAATATTTAACTGATATTTCTAAGAAAAATAATGCTTTAGTAGCAATAAATGGTGGCGGATTTGTTGATGATAATTTCCAAGGAAATGGAGCAACACCTGTGGGAGTTACCATAAGTAAAGGAAAAGGTATAAGTGCTGCTAGTAGTACATATGGAATTATAGGATTTAATCAAGAAAATAAATTAATATTGGGAAAATATACATTAAATCAAGCAAAATCAAAAGGAATTAGAGATTGTGTTTCTTTCAGTCCAACATTAATACTTAATGGAGAAAAATCAAAAATATATGGAAATGGTGGTTGGGGCAAAGCTCCGAGAACAGCTATTGGTCAAAGAGCTGATGGAATTGTTTTATTTTTAGTTCTTGACGGAAATAGAGCTTTAGGTAAAGGTGCTACTATTAAGGATTTAATTGAAATTTTTGAGAGATATGGTGCTGTAAATGCCTCAAATTTGGATGGCGGAACATCTACATCAATGACTGTTAAAGGAAAAACTGTAAATAATCCTACAACATTATCTGGAAATAACGGAACTAGACCTATACCTTCAGCGTTTATTTTGAAGGCTGATGATTCAGATGATGGTGATTATGATGTTGTCAAGAATAAAGTTGATGGAAAAAATTAATAATTTTATATGAAAATATATTTAGAAAAGCGCATTAATGGTCAATGTGCTTTTTTGACTAATTTACATAATTGTGATATACTATGTAAGCATGTTTTTATTGTAAGAATGTCTCAGATTCTAGATGGAAAGGAGATGGTCCATTTTTGTGACTGCATGTAACTCGTAAACTTTAGGATTATATAAAATGGAGGTAAAAATATGAAACATTTAATTAAAAAGCGGTATGCTTCTTTACTGATAGTAGTGCTGTTGCTATTTGGCATTATAACAGCTCTTACAGGATGTATGAATGAGGATTCTACTAATGATGTATATCAATCAGATATAAAAGTTAAAGATGCAACGTCTGAATTTTATGTAAACGACTATGGCAATATTCTTTCTAGTGAACAAAGAACAGAGTTAATAAAACGCGCAAAAGCTCTTAATGAAGATTACAATGGTATACAGCTGGTTATTACTACACTTGAGTCATTAGATGGATATTCTATTGAAGAGTACGCAACTGCTATGTACAATAAGTTTGGAATTGGAACAAAGGATATGGGAGCATTAATATTATTTTCTTCGGGAGATAGACAGGTTCGAATTGAAGTTGGACGTGGTATGGAAGAATATATGACTGATGCAGATGCAGGAGCACTTATAGACGAGTATGCAATTGATTATTTTAAGAATGATCAATTTGCTGATGGTATAGTTGCTTTACAGAAGGCTGTTGTTACTTTTATTAAGAACGAAGTACCTGTAGAATGGAATTCAGCTTCAGGAGATGAACAGACTTCTAAAAATACTTCAGATGTTGCTCAGTCGATTGATGAAAGTGTTAATACAGTACAAGCAGTTGGTAATAGTGATGTGAAAAATAGTTCGATTGCTGATGAACAATCAGATTCTGGACTTCCAATGCTATTTTGGATGTTTGTAATTGTTGTACCATATGGTATTGCTTTAGGTTTACTATATTCTTCTGTGAAAAAGTATAAAGCGTTAAGGCGAAAAAATGAAGAGATGGTAAACGAAAATTCTGTGCAGATTAAACATTATAAATATACAATTGATGAAATGGAACAAGATGCATGGGATATAAAAGCTGAGTATCAGAAGAAGTATAATGACTATGAAAAGAAGTTGAAAAACTGTCAAAGAGAAAAAGATGAACTGAAAAAGTTAATTGAAAAAATGCAAGAAACTCATGCGAGAGCTATTGTACTTCATCCTAGACTTGAAGATGAAATTATTGAAATGATTGAGAATGAACACAAAGCCGAAGCTAAAAAAGTTGATGATGCTATTCAAAGTGCATTAACTAATAAAGCTAGCAAAGAAAATGTTGATGTATTTGGCAATGCACTTGCTAAGTATAATTCGGCAAGCATGGAAGCAAAAGGATATGTTAGATCTGATATAAAAGTTCTTAATCAGTTGTATGAGCAGTCGTCTGCACTTCAAAAAGAATTTCAAAAATCAGAAAAGGAAAAGGCTGATAGGAATGCTGCAAAAGTAGCATATGATGAGATGAGAAAAATTGCAGATGGTGTGAAAGGTAACAAGTCTACTTATGAAACATTAGCAAAGGCTAATAATTTATATGTGAGATTATCTGGTGCACAGAAAAGATTTTTCCCTGACAGTAGATGGCTACGAGAATTCCAAAGAGAATTTGAAATATCTCAAGAAGATCATTCTAACTATGAAAAAGCTAAAAAAACAGAAAAGGCAGTTAAAGGAATAACTGATTATATAGGTACACCTGATGAAAATGATATTAATAAGCTTAAACAAGCTATTAGAATGTATGATTCATTAAGTTCTTCTGAACGTAACTATTTTGATAGGAATGTTTATGAAACTGCAAGACGTATGTTGGCAGAAGCAGAGGATGATCAGAAAGAACGTGAAAGAAGAAGGAAAAGAAGAGATGATGATGATTACTTTGGCGGTGGTGGATACCATGGCGGAAGTAGTTCATTTGGTAGCTTCGGCGGTGGAGGCATATCAAATGGTGGTGGAGCAAGTAGAGGTTTTTAAGCAGAAAGGAAAATGACATATGGAAGATAATTTTAAAAGCAATCCACGGATACCTATAATTAAAACAGTGTGTGTAGGTATTGTAATAATATGGTTACTGAGCATGTTTGCTTTTGCTGGTAAATGTATTGCAACCTACAACAGCCTTATTGATGCAAATGAAAACGTTAAATTGGCAAAATCTAACGTTGAGAATATGATGCAAAGAAGGCTGGAACTTATACCTGATTTGGTAGAAACAGTTAAAATGTATACTAAGCATGAAGAAAAAATCTTTGAGGATATTGCCTTGGCTAGTACAGCACTTTCAAATAGTTGGATAAATGGCGATCCGAAAGAGATAAGTGAGGCTAATGAGAAAGTTAGTACAGAGATAAACGGAATTATTTCTGTGGCTAAGAAATATCCAGAGTTGACAAGCGGTAAACAATATACTGCTTTGATGGATGAATTGGCTGGATCTGTGAATAGAATTGCAACAGCTAGAGATAGATATAATCAACAGGTTGCAATTTATAACAAGAAGGTTAATAAGTTTCCGGGTAATATAGTTGCTGGCATATTCGAATTTGAAGAAATGGATGAGTTTGAGGCTGATAAAGAGGCTGAGAGGACGAATATGCTTGTTGATTGAATGTTTTATAAAAGACCGAGATGGCGATTGCTGTCTCGGTCTTTTACATATAATATAAAGAAAAATTTTATATGTATTTTTCTTTTTAATTAATATTAATTGACAAATAGTGGAAATGATATTATAATAACGTCGTTACCAAAATATGTAAAGATATGATATTAATATATCTATTTAAAGGGAGGTAATTATGAGCAAAACGGAAATGCGTGGTAATGTAACTTTGTGTGTACTGAAACCTGATGCACTTAAGAGAAAAATTGTTGATTCTATAATTAATGATATTCGGAAGAACGGATATGAAGTAGGCAATTTTATTCAGAAGCATCTTACTGTAGATGAAGTTTGTACTTTATATTACGAAAGCAAAAATCAACCATTCTTTTTGGATTTGATGAAGTACATGACGTCTGGTGAAGTGGTGATTTGCTTGATTAAAGGTGGTGACAATGTTGTTGAAAGGTTTAACAATTTTGTCGGCTCTACAAATCCACAGCACAGCCAGCTAGGTACTTTGAGAAGAAAATATGGTATGAACATTTTGGAGAATACAATTCATTCATCAAATGAGAATAGATTGTATTACGAAATCAAGTGTTTGTACAAGGTTGAGTCTGCTGAAGACATAATTAACTTTCCTGATTATTTCATGCTTAAGGACGGTACTTATTGTCATACAGTGTCTGAGCATTGCTATGAAAAAGGAAAAGTTATTGGAATACCTAAATACTTTAAAGTTGCAGGTGCTGAAAGAGATACACGGCTTATTAACAGATATCAGTACGCAAGGAACAATTCAATTGAAGAATCTATTTTATACTCAAAGCTTTTTAATAATATACAGGTTGACAAAGTTGATAGATTCGGAGAAGAACTGTGCTTGTTTAAACCAGAAGAGATTGCTAGAATATACAATCCTTTTGAGAAAACAAAAGAGTTATATAACTACGATGGAAATGAAACAATTTTGAAGGATACAAAACAAATAATAGATATAATGATAAATGAACTAGGAATTTTATTAGAGGACATAGGAATAGAAGGAAGCATTTTGCTCGAAGGATATACGGACTGTTCGGATATCGATATTGTTGTTAAGGGAAAAGAATCAGTAAGCATGTTGAGGCAGAACTTTAACGGTTTGAAGAGAAATCCGGCAATTAAACTGTATGACAAATCTGATCTTAAGTTAATATTCTCAAGAAGAAAAAAATATGCATCGTTTGATACATTGGATGAAATGATTGAGCAAGAGAAAAAACGGACAGTTGGGCTGATTAATGGCAGGAGATTTTGGATGCAGCCTATTTTAGGAAACAATTTCTTGGAAAAGAAAGAAAAGAGAAGACTGTACAGGCTGGGAGAATTTAAGTCGAATGTGGAAATTGTAGATGATACAAATGCTTTCCTTTGGCCGACTTATTACATGGCTTATAATAAGCACTATGGTATTGTGAAGATTGAATGCTATGATCCGGTGTATATGAATCAAGCAGGTCAGTCGGATCAGGTGTTTATTAATGCGCCAGTGTATATTGATTTGGATACAGAAGAGAAGATTGTTATTTTTGCACCATGGATTAAAAGCAGTCAGGTGTTCAAGAGAGTGAATAAGTAAAAAATACCGTTTCCTTACCTAATTGGGTAAGAAGAAAATATCGCTAATTCTAAAAAAGAGTTAGCGATATTTTTAATTTTATAGATATTCAATTATTCCTTTGGGAAAAATAATTTTTTTTCCTGATTTAAATTCATCAATACTAATCCATTCTCCTGGAGAAGCTATATCATTATCTAGTATTGTATAATTTTCTTTTAATGATTCTTCTGGTATTGTTATATCAAATAAATAAACTAATTCATGACCATTTTTTCCGTTGTATACAAAGTGACTGTCTATTGTGCCTAATTCTTTATTTACTATAATATCAATATTTAGTTCTTCTTTAAATTCTCTTTTAACCGCTTCTAGTGGAGTCTCATTTTCTTCAATTCCACCGCCAAGACATCTATAGAAGTCAATTTGCTCAACTTTGTCATGACCTTTTTCAACAAGAACTTTGTTATCCTTTATTGCAATACCCAATGCAACTTTTCTTAAATCTTTTTCTTTAAACATAAAAACCCCACCTTTATAATATTTTAAACAGAGGCTATTATACTTTATATTCATGATAAAGTCAAACGATAACCACTTGGTAAAATATGTATATGAGAGCTATTGCGATTTTATGCAAGTTATAATATTATATATGTGGTATATTTATTTAAAAAGAGAGGAAAGGGATTGATATGTCAAATGAAATACTATTGCCGAATTATGAGAAGTCAATATTAAATTTAATAACATCTGTTTTGAAAAAATATGATGTTGAATCTGATTATTCAGAACTTAATGAGCTTAAAGAGATAATTAATAAAGAATATAATAATGTTGTAATGCTTATTTTAGATGGAATGGGAGAGAATGTTTTGTCATATAATTCTCCAAATGGAATTTTTGAAAAAAATAAAGTGTGTGATATTACAAGTGTTTTTCCTTCAACAACAACTGCTGCGATGACGACGTATTATTCTGGAAAACCGCCTATAGAAACAGGTTGGATAGCATGGACGCAATATTTTAAAGAGTATGGAAAATATGTTAATGTACTTGCTGAAGAAGATGATTTAAGTTGTGAAATGTTGAAACAAAAGGATTTAAAAATAGCTGATATAATAGGATATAAACCTATTTATGAAAAAATCCTTGAAAAGAATAAAGATGTACAGGTATGCGAAATTATGCCTGAATATTGCAGAAAGAAAACAAAATTAACAATTAGCGCTAATAATATTGATGAAGTTTGTTATGGAATTTCAACTATTTGTTCTTGTAACAAAAAGAAGAATTTTGTATTTGCTTATTGTGATAATCCAGATGGTATTTTACATAAGGCTGGTTGCTACTCACCAGAGACGAAAGAGTTTATCAAGATGGCTGAAAACAGAGTAGAGCAATTGATTGATGAGTTACGAGGAACGAATACACTTTTAATTATTTCAGCTGACCATGGTCATAATGATATAAAAGAAAAGATTAGTATTATGGATTTGCCTGAAATTGAAGATCGTTTAATTATGCCACCTTCATTAGAAGCAAGAGCTATTAGCTTTAATGTAAAAGAAGATAGAAAACAAGATTTTGAAAATGAATTTAATAAAAGATTTAAAGATACATATATTTTATATACAAAGGAAGACTTTATAAAATCTGGTTTGATGGGTAATGGAAAGCAACATAGAAAGATAGATGATTTTATTGGGAATTATGTTGCGATTGCTGTTTCTGATACAATTATTGCACTTGAGAATTATTCTAATATGGAGAGAAAAAGAAAATCAGAGAAGAAGTCTACTCATTGCGGGCTTACGAGAAATGAAATGTTAGTTCCAGTAATTGCATTTGAGATATAATTACGAAAATACCAGTATGTAAGTATAACGAACTACATACTGGTATTATTTTAATGACTAGTTTCAAATCATATTATAAGGTTGTTTTAAATACAAGTTTATTCTATGCAATTAATTTTTCCCGAATAAATTGAAAAGTACAAGCATATGATTATAAAAAAGAGAAAAGAGGATATGTGTATGAGTGAATTAGTATTTTTTAATGAAAAAGCTTCAAAGGTTTGTAATGATGTTGATGAACTAAGAGGAGTATGGCCACCTAAGGTAGAGGATAAAAATTTTTTAAATGAGTATTTAGAATCTAGAAATTTTGTGTCAAATAAAAACGACGAAATTGGTAATTTTGAAAAAGAAATGGCACAATATTTAGATACTAAATACTTTTCTTTTTTTGAGTCAGGTGCTTCAGCATTGCATTCAGCTTTAATTGCTTGTGATGTTTCATATGGAGATGAGGTAATTGTTCCTGCATGGACGTTTGCAGCGCCAGCATTTCAAGTAATTAGAACAGGTGCGATTCCTATATTTGCAGATGTTAAAGAAGATACATATAACATAGATGAAGGACAAGTTGAAGAATTATTAAATAAATTCAAAAAGGTAAAGGCAATTATTGCTGTTAATATGCAAGGTTATCCAAGTAACTTGAAAGAACTTAGAAAAATTGCTGATAAATATGGAGTTAAATTAATTGAAGATTGTGCTCAGGCATTTGGAGCAAAAATTGATAATAAATATGTGGGAACATATGGTGATATTGGATGTTTTAGCTTTATGTCTGTGAAGCAATTGGCTTCATGTGGAGAGCTAGGAGGACTTTGTACTAATAATGTAGATTTATTTAATAAGGCTAATTCTGTTAAAACATATGCTCAAAAGATTGTAGAAGGTGATCCTAATTTTTATTATAATTCTTTTACTTATGGATATAATTATAAGCCTAGTGCACTTAATTGTTTGTTTTTGAGATACCAGTTAGAAAATTTTGATAATGTGATTAAAAAGATTCAAAAAAATGCAGATAAACTAACAGAATATTTAAAAAATAATATTGATTTTTTGAATCCTCCTAAAATAGAAAATGGCTATGAGCATGTGTATCATTTATATAGAATTAATTGCGATGTAAAAAAAATAGGAGTAGAGAATGTTCGGAAAGTTCAGAGAGATAATTATGAAAGTATTGAAAGCAGAGGGATTGACTACACGATTGTATCAAACTCATCCTGTTTATAAGCAACTGATATTCCAGAAAATTTTTGATGGGGACGAATATCCATGGAAATTTAATAAGGAGTATATGGATTTATATAAAGAGAATTATTCAAATTATAGCCATGTACAGACATTAAATGTGATTGATAATACGTTTACAATTGGGAACAAAAGTTCTGCACCATTTTATTTTATGCAAGATGAGGTCATCGATTTGTATATACAGGGATTTGAGAAGATTAAGGATAATATAAATCAAATAGTGGAGTATTGTAATAATGATGATGAGTATCATAGTCCATATGAAGGAATTGCTAGGTTATCAGATACTAATGGAAAATTTATTTAATTATTATATAAAATGAAAGTTGTCTGAAATTCTTAGTATATAGAATTAAAAATATAAATATTTTATAGAAACCTAAAATAAGCGAATCTATTTTTGGTAGATTCGCTTATATAAATTATTCTTCAATAATAGGTGGAATAAAATTTTCAATGGCATTTCTTAATTTCGGATGATAGATTACAAAATGAATTGCTGGACTATTATCTTTTGAAATCATAATGTATTTTTGATCATGAAAAGTTACTTGAATATTTTTAAATGTACGGTTTGGACTTTTTGTTAATTTATAATTAGGTGTAATTTTTTCGTATTCTTGAGTTAATTTTAAATGGTCTTTATATTCATCATATGTATAATAAATTTTCTTTTCGTAAAAACATGTAGAAAGTGATAGCGAAATTAAATGTTTTTCAAAATCAGCTTTCGAATATTCAAAGTAGTCATCTTCTAAAATGTTTTTTTCAACTATATCAGATATAATTTTTTTCTTTTTTTCTATTTCTGAATAGATTGCGTTTATATCCGCTTCTGAAACTTTATTCCTTTTTAATATTTTGGCTAATAATTCTTTTGACATAGTGTGAATGGGGAGCGAAGATAAAATTCTTCTACGTTTTCCTTCTAATTTGGAATTTGACATTAAGAAGGCATTGAATTCATTTTGATTTTCTGCACGGTATATATCCATAAGTGAGTTAGCTTTTTTCAATAAGTGATCGGCTTTTGATTTGTAGTAGGCAATTTCTGATTTATTTGTAGTTAAATAATATTTTCCATCTGAATGATAGCCATTTATACTTTCGCCATTAAGAGCTACAGTTCCTGAAACATAGTTTAAGTGACCATAAATATTTGTATTTGCATTTTTAAAGTAGAATGGAGAAATTTGACCTGTCATATAAATTGGAATCCAACTTTCTAGTCCAAGCATCATTTCTTCAAATGGTCTATCTAGGTTATGAATTATATTTAAATGTAATCCTTTTTTTAGAGTCATAGCAATTGCAAACATCCACTTTTTGCCGAAGTCTACGTCTTCTGCCATATCTTCCATTGGCATATCGCTACACATGAAGACTGGTTCAGTTGATTTTGAAAGTACAGTTGCTTTGAAGAAATCTAGTTCACCTTTTTTCATTTCTTCTAGACCATAGTAGTTTCTTGAGGAAGCTTTGTAAAATGGTACAAAAGGAATTTTCATCTCATCAAAATGAATTGCTTTTATGTATTCATTTAAATCGAATGTGTCTAAATGATTTAGGAAATTGCTAATATATGTACTGTCTGAATATGAGTTAGTTGAAATCCATTTATTAAGTTCAAAAGAATAGTCTGCTTCATTTTCTAGGTCAGCTATTGAACAATTCATTAAAATAGAAAGAGTTTCTTTGTTTTCAGCGCTCTTATATTTGTTTACTATAAATGAGCAAACTGAGCTTATAAATTCTTTAGGTTTTGATGGATTTCTATTTCCTAAACGAATTTTAGAAATGAATGAGGCATCATATCCAATAAAACGTGAAAGATCAGCAATGTTGATGTTTAGTGCAGAAATAATTGCGTTTATATTTTTACTTAAATCTTCAAAATTAATATCTATATCATTTAAAGAACTAGCTAATGTACTAGCGATTTCTTTTTTAGATAGTTCTGTATTGTTATTTTTACTAAGCTCGTACAAGCCATCAACTAATTGATTGAATTGTTTACTTTTTAATGCTGGTGTTCGTTCTCCTTTTCTGTAACGGCTAATAACTGCTGATGATAATTGTGAAGTAGTTGATAGGTCTTTTGATGAGCAATTAATTTGTTCTATATATTTGTTTAATACTTCTGAGAATGTCATGAGTACCTCCGTAATTTTTAAAAGATGAGTCTATTATAACACATTTACCTAATATTCCAAGCATAATTGACTTTAATTATGGCATATTATATAATTCATATAATGTTTAAGTATAGGAGGAGTTTTTATGGAAGAGATGTTTGATGTTTTAAATGAATGGGGTGTGTATACTGGTGAGGTTGCTTCTAGAGATAGATGTCATACAGAAGGATTATGGCATAGAGCGGTGTATGGTTTTGTTATAGATAAAAATAAAAATGTTTTATTGCAAAAAAGAAGTGCAAGCAAGAAAGCATGGCCTAATATGTGGGATGTAACAGTTGGCGGACATGTTGATGCTGGCGAGTTTGGAAGGCAAGCTTTAATTAGAGAAGCAAAAGAAGAATTGGGATTAGATATTACTGATGATGATATAAAATATTTAGTTGGTTCTACATCTATTGATACAGCTAAGGGAATTAATAAACATTATAATGAGTGTTATTTAATTTTAAAAGATATAGACATATCAGAAATAAAATTACAAAAAGAAGAGGTTTCAGAGGTTCGTTATTTTTCAAAGAAAGAAATATTAGAAAGAATAGATAATAATTTAGATGGATTGACTACTAAGACAGGTTCTTGGACTTTTTTGAAGAAATTATTGGAGATGTAATATTGACAAGTGTAGAAAAAAATTAATATACTTATAGCTGTCGATTATAGAGAGAATCTGTAACATTCCGAACCAGAAGGAAACTCTATTTAACTAAATAGTGTTATGTTGACTATATTATGTAAATGAGATATAATAGCAGAAGCAACTGTTGAAGATTTTGAACTATTATTATAGTAGAAAGGAAAAAATATGCTTAAAGTTTTAAAAAATCGGACACTAGATGAGTTAGTAAATTGCTTTTACACTTCTAAGAAGAGAGCTGCAGTATTAGCACAGGAAGATGTTACATCATTGTATGCGGAGATGGCACCACTTATCGCATCAAACGAAACCAATTCTTATATGAAACAGGTTATAAAGGATGGTGATAGTGTACTTGCGATTGCTGGTGCGTTTGATCATTTAGCCGATATGGTTTTACACGGGGCTAAAAATATCATGGCAGTTGATGTAAACGAGTTACAGTTTCCTATATGTTGGTTGAAGTATTGGAGCTTCCGTTTTTTTACTTCGTGCAGAGATTACATGGATTTTATCTTGGATCCTACGAGTAAAAAAATGCTGGATGCTTATATTATGAAATCTGTATTGGATTTTGCTCCAGATGGAGTTATGAAAGAGTTCTGGGAGAGAGTCTATGAGCGGACTTCGCCAATAGAAATAAGAAGAAATTATTTGTATGGTGAGCAGAAGTTCATTGGCTCATTTGAGAACAGAGAGATGAATTATCAGTATTACCGAAAAGACAACTTCACTAAAGTTAAGGAAAGTTTGAATTCTACTTGTATCTATTTGCAGAATTCCAATATTTTTGATATTGACTTCTGCGGTAATTTCGATGTAGTGCATTTATCCAATATTCATAACTTTATGAGTGCGTCTTTCACATGCAACAAGTTGAGAGTACTTCATGATAAGCTCAAACCGGGAGCAAAGGTGATTATTTATTGCATGGGTATGAGAAAATGCTGGTTTGACATTGCCAAAAAAGGCGGAACAATTTTGCCTATGGATGATTTAAACTGGGAGTTTATGAATGAACAGATTTTTATCAGTGTGCAGAGTCAGATCGTAGCAACAATGAATATTTACCGGAGCATGCTCGAACTTTTCAACAGTGTCGAAGTGATTGAAGTTAAGACTAGCAAAGGAATGGTTATGTACAATACAGGTACAGATTGTGTTATGGTTTTGACTAAATAACTTGGCATGTATGTGGCGGGGAGAAATCCCCGCCTTTTTTCTATATAATAGGAAAGTTCACCGAACTTTAATGTTCGCTTTTGTTCTATGTTTTTTGCATTATTGACAGTATACCTCCATAGGGTGTATACTTTATAATTGCAATGATTAGAATATTATATTTAATTTTTGAGAGGATTATATGAAGGATTATTTATATTTAGATTATGCAGCTAATACGCCTGTTGATGAGGAAGTTTTAAAAACTTTTAATAATGCTACATTAAAGTATTTTGCTAATCCTAATGCAACTCATGGATTAGGTGTAGAAGTAAATGAAAAAATAATTAAAACAACTGATGAAATAATAAATTTATTTAAAGAGAACACATGTTTAAATGATAATATGGAAATAGTATATACATCAGGATCTAGCGAGTCAAATAATCTAGCAATTAAAGGCGTTGCACAATCATATAAAGAAAATGGAAAGCATATTATTTCAACTTTTTTGGAACATTCATCAGTTAGTAGTCCACTTTCATATTTAAAAGAACAAGGCTATGAAATTGACATTGTTGGAATTACTAGTGATGGGAAAGTTGATGTAGATGAATTAAAACGTTTAATTAGGGACGATACGATATTAGTTTCTGTTTGCTATGTAGATAGTGAAGTTGGAAATGTTCAGCCAATTCAAGAGATTGCAGAAATAGTAAGTAAATATCCTAATTGTTTTTTACATGTTGATGCTACTCAAGCAGTAGGAAAAACAGAAGTTGATTTTAGTAGTGTTGATTTAATCTCTTTTGCTCCTCATAAATTTAATGGATTAAATGGTTTTGGAGGTTTGCTTAAAAAGAAAGATATGGTATTAGAACCTTTAATAAATGGCGGAGCTAGTACAACTATTTATAGAAGTGGAACACCTGTTATAGGGCAAATATGTGCTCTTGAAAGGGCTTTAGAATTAACTTTCGATAATTTTAAAAAAAGATATGAGTATGTAAATAAATTAAATGAAAAACTAAGAAGCAAATTATTAAGTTATGATAATGTCAAAATAAATACAGTTTCTAAAAATAACCCATATATTTTGAATGTGAGTGTTAATGGAATAAAAGCTGTTGATTTTAAAAAGAAGTTAGAAGAATATGGAATTTGTATTTCGATAAAATCTGCATGTACTGTTACTATTACTCCATCTAGAATTGTTATGTCGATGACACATGATAGGAAAAGAGCTTTTGCTTCGTGGAGAATTAGTTTGAGTCATTTAGTAACAGAGGAAGATATAGATAAATTTTTAGAGATTTTTGATAAATGTTATAAAGAAATGATGTAAAGAAAGAGGTTTTGTATGGAAAGATATGAAGAGATTGAAAAGTCAATAATTACTACATATCGTAAAGGAATATGGGGAAAGTTCATAAAAGGTATTAAAGAATTTAATATGGTTGAAGAGGGTGACAAAATTGCTGTTTGTATTTCTGGCGGTAAAGATTCTATGCTTTTGGCTAAGTGTATGCAGGAATTGAAAAAGCACAGGAAGGTAAATTTTGAACTTGTTTTTTTAGTAATGGATCCGGGATATAATCCTATAAATAGACAAAAAGTTATTAATAATGCTAAACTACTTAATGTTCCTATTACTGTGTTCGATACTGATATTTTTGCTTCTGTAGAGCGAATTGATGATCATCCTTGTTATATATGTGCTAGAATGAGAAGAGGTTATTTATATAGAAAAGCTCAAGAGCTTGGATGCAATAAGATTGCACTTGGTCATCATTTTGATGATGTTATTGAAACTATTATGATGGGAATGTTATATGGTGCACAAACTCAAACAATGATGCCTAAATTGTATAGTACTTCTCATAAGGGTATGCAACTTATTCGTCCTTTGTATTATGTTAAAGAAGCGGATATTATAAAATGGAGAGAAAGAAATGATTTGCATTTTATTCAATGTGCTTGTAGGTTTACTGAACATTGTACAATGTGTGATAATGGCGGCGGAGGCTCTAAAAGAGAAGAAATGAAAAAGCTTATTAAACAGCTTCGCAGTGTTTATGATAATGTTGATATGAATATTTATAATAGTACTAAAAATGTTAATTTAAATACAATTATTTCATATATTAAAGATGGCGAGGTTCATAGTTTTATGGATAATTATGATGAAGAAGGTTTGAAAAAGCAAGAAAAATTGGATTAAGGAAATATTTTTACTGTGTGTTATACTGCGAAAAGTAACAAATAATTATTTCTGAGCATAACTCAAGTGGGATATATAAAATTAATTAAAGATTTTTGATATTTTTTATAGAAAATAATGTCAAAAATCTATTTTTTTTGCTCGAATGTAAGAAAAGACGATATATGTGATTTTTTTGTATTTTTATTTTTCTTATGCTATAATGCTTAATATTGCTGAAAGGAGTGGGTATGAGTACTATTACAAAGAGAGCGTTAGCTCAATCTTTAAAGAAAATTGCGGGGAAAAAAGAAATTAATAAGATTACAATAACTGATATTACAGATAAATGTGGACTTAATAGACAAACTTTTTACTATCATTTTAAAGATATTTATGATTTGCTTGAATGGATTTATATGAATGAGGTTATTGAAAAAATAGAGAAAAGTGAAATTGACGAGAATTGGCAACAAGGCTTTTTGTATGTCTTTGATTACATTATAAAAAATAAGAGATTTATTTATAATACGTATAATTCGATTAGTAAAGATGCATTTGTAAAATTTATGTATAAACAGACTGATATTTTATTTTCTAATGTAATAGAAAGTAAAGCAAGTGGAAAAAATATTTCAGAAGTGGATAAGAAATTTGTGTCAGATTTTTATAAATTTGCTTTTGTAGGTTTAATTCAGGATTGGATAGTTAAAGGAATGAAGAAAGAACCAAAAGATATTATCGATAAATTGAGTATTATGTTAGATGGATCTTTTGATACTTTTATTGATAATTTGTCTGCTAGATAGTAGTAAATTTAAGATATTAATTAAATTTTATAAACAAAAAGGTAGTTTTGTAATAAAAAAATACAAACTACTTTTTTTGTTTATTGAAATACGGGTATTTTATGAGTATCATTTGGGTAGAATTACATAAGAAAGGAATGAGGTTAGTTATGTATTATAGTAGTGGTAATTATGAGGCTTTTGCAAGACCCAAAAAGCCTGCGAATGTGGATAACAAATCTGCATATATTGTTGGTTCTGGGCTTGGCGCATTAGCTGCAGCTTGTTTTTTAGTTCGTGATGGACAAATGAAAGGTGAAAATCTTCATATATTAGAAAAAGATAAAATTCCAGGTGGAGCTTGTGATGGATATTATTATAATGATGTTGGATATATAATGCGTGGTGGAAGAGAAATGGATAACCATTTTGAATGTATGTGGGATTTGTTTCATTCTATTCCATCAATCGAAACAGATGGTGTAAGTGTTTTAGACGAATATTATTGGCTTAACAAAGCTGATCCAAATTACTCTTTAATGAGAGCAACTGAAAAATGTGGTCAAGATGCTCATACTGATAAAAAATTTGCGATTTCTGATAAAGGCGCAATGGAAATAATGAAATTGTTCTTTACGCCTGATGAAGATTTATATGATAAAAGAATTAATGAAGTATTTGATGATGAAGTTTTTAATTCTAATTTTTGGTTATATTGGAGAACAATGTTTGCTTTTGAAAATTGGCATAGCGCTTTAGAGATGAAACTTTATATTAAAAGATATATTCATCATATTGGAGGATTACCTGATTTCACAGCTTTACGTTTTACAAAATATAATCAATATGAGTCAATGATTTTACCAATGGTTAAATATTTGGAGTCTTTCGGAGTTCAATTCCATTATGGTATGAAGGTAGACAATGTTTTATTTGATATTACTAATGAGAAGAAACAAGCTAAGACTATTGAAGTTGAAGTAGATGGTAAGAAAAAATATATAGATTTAACTGAAAATGATTTAGTATTTATTACTAATGGCGGATGCGTTGAAAATTCTACACATGGTTCTCAAAATGAGAAGGCTGAATTCAATCCTGATATTAAGCCAGGTGGCGGTTGGGATATGTGGAGAAAGATTGCAGCGCAGGATAAATCTTTTGGTAATCCAGATAAATTCTGTTATGATCCAAAGCAAACAAATTGGATGAGTGCAACAGTTACAACTTTAGATGATAAAATTCCGCCATACATTGAAAAAATATGTAAGAGAGATCCGTTTAGCGGTAAGGTTGTAACAGGAGGTATTGTTACTGTCAAAGATTCTAATTGGCTATTAAGTTGGACGTTTAATCGTCAGCCACAGTTCAGGGATCAACCTAAAAATCAGCTTGTTGGATGGATTTATGGTTTATTTAGTGATAAACCTGGAAATTATATTAAGAAACCAATGATTGAGTGTACAGGAAAAGAAATATGTATGGAATGGTTATATCATTTAGGAGTACCAACTGATCAAATTGAAAAACTTGCTTCAAACAGTGCTAATACTGTTCCTGTCATGATGCCATATATTACTGCTTTCTTTATGCCAAGAAAGGCTGGGGATAGACCTTTGGTTGTTCCAGAAAAAAGTGTTAATTTTGCATTTTTAGGTCAATTTGCAGAAACACTAAGAGATACAATATTTACAACTGAGTATTCAATTCGTACAGCTATGGAAGCGGTTTATACTTTATTGGACATTGATAGAGGCGTTCCAGAAGTTTGGGGTAGTACGTATGATATAAGAGATTTATTGAATGCTACTATTAAATTACGTGATGGAAAGCCATTAACTGATATGAAATTGAGTTTACCTCAAGAAGTTATTTTAAATAAAGCTCTTAAGAAGATTAAAGGAACTGATATTGAGAAACTATTAAAAGAATATGGGGTTGTAGATTCAAGCAAGAATTAAAAAATTTTGTATAATATGAAAGTCTTTCAAACTTTCTCTATATATAAAACAACAATGTGCGAACAAAGATTTGGACTTAATGATGTTATAAATAGTTTGCTTTTGATCTATAACGTAAAAAAATTCATATTAAATTTTGCACTTTAATGCAACGTGTTTTTAAAATTTGAAGATGTTCAAATAGAAAGAATTCTTCGATTAAAATTAAGTCGTTTATTTGCATTTATGCGGTGTTTTAAAATTTAATATGGATTTTTCTTTTATTCTAAAATTGACATATCAAGAGGTGTAATATTATAATATTGAAAGAATTATTTTAAGTTAGAGAGGGTGTGATTTCTTGTTAGAATTAGAAGAGAACAAAAAGATTATAAATGCATTAAAAGAAAAAATAGAAAGTTTAGGTGAGTCTCTTTGACATTGCTGAGAAAAAGCAAGAACTAGAGAGCCTAGAGGCTAAGACTTTAGAACAGGATTTTTGGAATGATAGCAAAGAATCTGGAAAGGTATTAGCTAAGATTAAATCTTTAAAAGATATTGTTTCAAATTATTCTAAAATTTATGATGAAGTTATTAATTTGATTGAAATGACTGATTTGGTTATGGCTGATTTTGATGAAGATTTAAAAAAAGAAATATTAAATAATACTAAACTTGCTTCAGATAAGGTAGAAAAATTAGAATTACAAACTTTCTTATCTGGAAAATATGATAAAAATAATGCGATTGTTACAATTCACCCAGGTGCTGGTGGAACTGAATCTCAAGACTGGGCTGAAATGTTATATAGAATGTATACTAGATGGGCTAGCAAGTCTAATTATCAAGTAAATGAAGTAGATTTCTTAGAAGGTGACGAAGCCGGTATAAAGAGTGTTACTTTTGAAGTTATTGGCGAAAATGCTTATGGATATTTGAAAGGCGAAATGGGAGTTCACAGACTTGTTCGTATTTCTCCTTTTGATAGTAATAGTAGAAGACATACATCTTTTGCTTCTGTTGAAGTTTTGCCTGAAATTACAGATGATATAGAACTTGATATTAATCCTGATGATTTAAGGGTTGATACTTATAGAGCATCTGGAGCTGGCGGTCAGCATGTAAATAAAACTTCGTCTGCTGTAAGAATTACTCATATTCCTACAAATATAGTTGCTCAATGTCAATCTGAACGTTCTCAAATTCAAAACAGAGAAACTGCAATGAAAATGTTAAAATCTAAATTGCTAGATTTAAAAGAAAAAGAACAAAAAGAAAAAATTGAAGATTTAAAAGGCGTTCAAAGAGATATAGCATGGGGAAGCCAAATTCGTTCTTATGTTTTTTGTCCATATACATTAGTTAAAGATCATAGAACTAATTATGAAGTTGGAAATGTTCAAGCTGTTATGGATGGCGATTTAGATGGTTTTATTGAAAGTTACTTGAAAATGAAATAGAGGTTTAAAATGAAGCAAATTGATGAAAAAACAAATGTTATGAGAATTTTAGATGGAAAGAAAATTGAATATAATCATTATAATTACTTAGAATCTGGCGCTATCAGCGGTATGGAAGTTGCGGAAGCTTTAAATGAAAATCCAGATATGGTTTTTAAAACTTTAGTTACAGTTGGTAAAAGTGGAAATCACTATGTTTTCTTATTACCTGTTAACAAAGAACTTGATTTGAAAAAAGCAGCTAAAAGTGTTGGAGAAAAAAATGTTGAAATGATTAAGTCTAAGGACTTATTACCTTTAACTGGCTATATTCATGGAGGATGTTCTCCAATTGGTATGAAAAAGTTTTTTAAAACGGTTATTCATGAGACCGCTTCTAAATTTGATAAAATTTTATTTAGTGGCGGTAAGATTGGGTATCAGGTAGAAGTTTCTCTACAAGACTTAAGTAAAGTTATTAAATATGATTTAGCGGATATTGTTGTAGAATAAAGTAATTATAAGAAAGAAGATTAGAAATGAAAACGAAGAAAAAAAGTAATTTTTTAAAAAATTTTATTGTATTTGTACTTCTTATATTTTTGACTTTTTATATATTATTTAAAGATCAAAATGTACTTGATATTTTTAGAATTTTAAAATCAGTAAAGTTGCCATTTGTAATGATGGCTATTGGCTGTATGTTCTTATATCTAGTATTAGAAGCTGTTAATTTAGGAAGGACGTTAAAGAATTTAAATGAAAAGTCATCTTTTTGGCAAAATGTTAAGTATGCATTTATAGGTTTCTTTTTTAGTTCTATAACTCCTGCTGCAAGTGGTGGTCAACCAATGCAGGTCTATTATATGTATAAGGATAAAATTTCAGTTGCTAATTCAACATTAGCGTTGCTTATTAATTTAACAAGTATGCAGATTATTACAATTGGATTTGCTTTGTTTAGTTTGATATTTAATTATCAATATTTGAATAGGGTATTAATTATTTGTTTTATTGTAGGAATTTTGTTAAATGCAACTGCATTATCACTTCTTATAATAGGTGTATATTCTAGAAGGTTATCAAAGTGGTTAATTGAATTTGCACTTAAAGTTTTAAAATTTTTTAGAGTTAAAAATTTAGATGCTAAAAAAGAAAAATTTGAAAGTGAACTTGCTAGATATCAAGAGAGTGCAGTTTATATTAGAAATAATAGATTATTAATGATAAAGATTTTACTTACCACTTTAGTTCAGTTTACAATTTATTATAGTATTACATATTGGACTTACAGAGCATTAGGATTTAATGATCATAATGTAGCAGAAATTGTTACAATGCAGTCTGTTCTTTTTGCTACTGTATCTGGGATTCCTTCTCCAGGTGCTGTTGGAGTTAGTGAAGGAGCGTTTACAGAAATATTTAGAAATGTATATCCTAAAAATGTAATGGGAAGTGCTGTTTTATTAAATAGAGGTATTAATTTCTATTTATATGTTTTAATTTCTGGAATTGTTACAGCGGTTAATCATATTAAAAAGAAAAATATTAGTGGAATGGATGAGGAGGAAAGTGAATGCTAAAAAATAAGTTGATTAAATTTATTACATCATTGCTATTGTTCTTTTTCATGGTTGCATATTATTTTAATCCTTCTGTTAAGGTACTTTCTGTAGTTATAATTGCTTTATGTTTGCTAAAATTTATTGTTGTTACAATTTTAGAACCTGATAGCATATGGGAGATTATTAAAAAGTTTATTTATATTGTAATTGGATTACTATTTATATTTGGGTTAATTTATAATAATATTTATTGTGAGAGAATTGCAGAAGTGTTAATTGCAATTGATACTGTGATTGAAACACATAGAGTTAGAAAAAAGATTTAAAGAGAATGGCTTATATGAGCTATTCTTTTTTTATCTTATTATATTGAAATTTATGAAGATTTTAGATATTTAGATGATGAAGATGAGAACTACTCAAATATTGATTTTAATGGATTTACTTTATATGTTAACGGTAGCGCTATAAATTAGTGGTTGACTTTTGTTTTAGATTGATGTTACAATGTTTACATAAGTTAAATTTAATTGCGTTTTAAAAAGATATTAGTAGAGTTTTATTTTGAATTTAGAGAGATAATGGTTGGTGAAAATTATTTTCGGATAATTCTTGAATTACAAATCTTATAGTGATTAACGGGTTGCGTTCGAATACGCTATTAATGAGACAATAATTTATTGTGAATAAAGGTGGTACCACGAGATAGTTCGTCCTTTTATATGGATGAGCTATTTTTTTATACGAATATTAAAATAGAAGGAAAGGAAGGGATTAATATGAATAATTTAGATATTATTAAAAGAAAAGCTGTTCAAATTTTTTCAGAGGAAGATTTGGATAGAAAATTGAATAGTGGAAAGAAGTTAACTATTAAGTATGGTGCGGATCCATCAAGACCAGATTTACACATTGGTCATAGTGTTGGATTAAGAGTATTAAAAGCTTTTCAAGATATGGGGCATGAGGTTGTGTTTGTTATAGGTGATTTTACTGGAATGATTGGAGATCCTTCTGGTAAGAGTAAAACAAGACCTGCTCTTACTTTTGAGCAAACAAGAAAGTCTGCTGAAACATATTTGGAACAAGCAACAAAGATATTAGATAAAGATAAAACTCGTATTGCATTTAATTCAGAATGGCTTTCTAAGATGAATTTTGAAGATGTAATAAAATTATGTTCAAAATATACTGTTGCTAGAATTATGGAAAGAGATGATTTTAAGAATAGATTTGAAAATGGATTGCCTTTGTCTATGCATGAGTTATTATATCCATTAATGCAAGGATATGATTCAGTTGCTTTAAATGCTGATATTGAGATTGGTGGTACAGATCAAACGTTTAATTTACTTGTTGGTAGAGATTTGCAAAAAGACTATAATCAGGATCCTCAAATTGTTATGACTTTTCCTTTGCTTGTTGGTTTAGATGGAAAGGAAAAAATGAGCAAATCTTTGGATAATTATATAGGTCTTAATGATGATCCTTTTGATAAGGTTGTTAAGAGTATGAAGATTCCTGATGATGTATTAAGACAATATTTTGAACTTGCTACTGATTTATCTTCTGATAGAATTGATGAGATTATGAATGGTGATATTAGAGATGCTCATTTTGAGTTTGCTAGAGAGTTGTTAAAAATGTATGATGATGTTTCTGAATTTGATGAACTTAAACAAAAGTACTTAGATGTTGCACATGGGGGTGTAAGGGATGATATAGAAGCGGTTTGTATTGATGAAAAGCAAATAAACGTTTGCAAGTTACTTGTTAAGGTTGGTTTTGCTAATTCAAAAGGTGAAGCTAAAAGAATGGTTCTTGGAAATGGTGTTAGAATTGATTCTGAGTTGGTAAGTGATGTTACTGCTGTTATTGATTTATCTGATGGTGAGAAAGTTCTTCAGTTTGGAAAAAATAAATTTATAAAAGTATTTTAATGTATAACATTTTCCCTCCTTTTTGCATATTATATTCCGAAAAGGAGGATTTGTTATATGTTTTCAGATTTAAATTCTTATACTCAATATTATGGGATGAATAATGGACCGTTTGTTAATCAGGGGTTTAATCCTAATAATTTAAATAATGGTTTCGATTTTAGGGCTGCAGGAATGACTGGGTTTAATAGTGATGAGTTGATTTCTTTTAGTCAAGCTGTTGATATGATTAGAAGGTCTGTTGGTGATGAACGTGCGGATGAAGTGTTTTATGATGCTTTGATTAAGATGGCTCCTAATGATAGGGATAAAGAGATTATTACTGGCATTCGTGATGATGAGAGAAAGCATAATAGGATTTTAAGGGAGTTGTATTTTAATTTTACTGGACAGATGATTCCGGTTGATACTTCTAATGAGGCTTGTGAAAATAATTTTACGTATAAAGAGGGATTGGAAAAGGCTTTGTTTGGTGAGTTAGAAGCGGTTGTTAAATATAGAAGAATAATGGGAGTTATGCCAAGTGGTAACAGTTATATTTTAGTAATGTCAATTATGACTGATGAATTGAGACATTCAGCTATGTATAATTATTTGATACATATGGCTAAATAACTTAATTTAATTTGACATTTGGAACGTTCCGTGATAAGATGGTTGACATAAAGCTAATGCTTTAGTTGTAACTCATAAATATAGCATTCCAAGAAAGGGGCAGACATTATGAATAAGTTCGACTTAAAACCTGGAGAATCTTTAATAGTTTTAGAAAGATACGTTTCTGTTTTTTCTAAGAAAGATGAAATGTGCCGGTATTATTGCTTAAATGGCAATTACATTGGTTCTTTCACTAAAGAACAGATTTGTTCTAACCCGGATGAAAGCTGCATTTTTGGTGGAGATCGTATTTGGATGAAAAAGGATGATTCTTGGATAGTATTGAACTATAAAGCAAGAGTTATCAGCGAGAGCTCTATAAAAGATGTTAAGGTTTCAGAAAACAGAAGATATGTTTTATTGATTTTGAATGATTATGAAACAGAAGTTTGGACTATGGCTGGTAAAAGATTGCTTGAGTGCTTCAACAATGAAGTGTCTATACGTGAGAACTATGCTATTGTCAAGACGTCAAAAGGAACGGAACTGTACGAATTAGAAAAGCTGGGAGATGGAAAACCTTACAATGCTATTTCAGTATCTGATGAATTTTCATTTGAAGAATTTATGTCAGCTCATGCTGAACAGAAAAAAGAAAAAGAGCCGGAAGAATCACCGTATGTAACGACATTATTCAATAATGTTCAGATAGGAAAAAATCAAGTCTTATGGTTACGTGAAAAATACTTTGCTATTTGCAAAAAATCCGAAAATATCGGAGAAAAAGCATGCTATGGTAACTTAGTTGCCAAATGTTACACTCTTGACGGAAAGTTTTTTGCAAATACTTCAGTAATTTATGATAATGGACATATTTCTGGTTTTAAATGCATTGAAACTGAAAATATACTTGCATTAAGTGGAAATGCGGAGAATTGGTTATCAATTAAAAAAAAGGTTTGGAGATTGTACAACTATGCAGGAAAGAAAATTTCCGTGTCTCTCTTTGACTGGGTTTTTGTTGATAAAACCAATAGCTATTTGATTGGTGGAGTTTTTCGAAGGATGGGAACAGTTCCAAGTCTGATATGTATTTTTTCCACTAAGGAAGGTGAACAGCTGTCAGAGTGGTATGGATTTAAAGATGTACCTGCAATTGGCATGGGATATTGCGTGATGAAGGATTTTAACCGTTGTAATTGGGTTTACACTGAAGATGGAAATCAGGTTTTTACTGAACCTATATCTGATCCAGTGCTGTTTATGGATAATCTGATTATCAAAAAGTACGATGACGGTTATGATGTGTATGACTGCTTAAGCGGAGAAGTCTTTTTAGTAGAGGCTGATGATGTCGAAATTGAGTTAAAAAAATGTTCACAGAAGCTTATTTTATTTACTTTAGATGGTAAGAAAGGAGCGTATGGATATTCGATTGATAAAGGTTTTTATGAAATAGTTCCGATGAAGTACGAAAAGGTTGATGCAAATGGTAGTCTTATTTGTGGTCAGAACTTTTTAGAAGATGCAACAGAAGATATTTATGGTTTGGATGGAAAGATTATTTCGTCAACAAGCAAATAATGCAAAAAGAATGGTAGACCTTGAATTGGGTCTACCATTCTTTACTTTAATGATATTTCTGTTGTGCTAATACTTTTTAATATAATAAGTGCAAATGTTATTAGTGTTTACTTAATAAATTAAATTACATAGAATAGTATGCAGAAGAAATGAAGTAAACTTCCTAAAAATATAAATATGTGAAATACAGAATGTATATATTTTTTCTTTTTTCCTAATCCGTAAAGAATAGCACCTATGCTATAAACAATTCCTCCTGCAAGTAGTAAACCGAAACCAAAGTTAGTTAATAACTGTGGCAAGATAGATGCTTTTACAATTATGCACCATCCCATTAGTAAATAGCATGCCATTGATAAGTATCTATATTTTTTTATATCTATTGAGTTGAATAATATTCCTAGTGCTGCAGTTCCCCAGATTATTCCAAAGATGGTCCAGCCAAGTGTTGTACTGTATTCTCGTAGGGCACATAAGCAAAATGGAGTATATGAACCTGCTATTAACAAAAATATTGCACAATGATCAAATATTTGAAAAACTTTCTTTGCTTTTAGTTTAGGACTTAATCCATGATAGATACTTGACATTGTATATAATACAACCATTGAAACTCCAAATATTACACCGCTTACAACTGCATATGGATTGTGGTGAATTGCTCCAAAGATTGATAGTAATACTATGGCAACAATTCCTAAAACACTTCCACAAATATGTGTTACCATATTAAAAATTTCTTCTCCCTTAGTGTATGACGGTAAAATTCTGTCATCTAATTTTGTCCTTTTCATTTGAATACCTCCGTTTTTTGAAACTATATTATCTAGTATTCAATACTATATCATAATAGAATTAAATTGTCAAAAAAATTTTCCTTGGTGTAAATCTTTTTCTTTTAAAATTTTATCTAATCCGTTTAAAACTTTCTTTTTATGTAAGTTCCATGTAGGCGCCACAAGTAAATCTTTTGGAGCATCTCCTGAAATTCTATGAATTATTAATTTTGGAGAGATATGTGTAATAACATATACTAAGCAATCCATATAATAATCGTAAGAAATAGGAGAGTATAGACCTTTTTCATATAGTTCATTTAATTTAGTATTTTTTACAATGTAGGTTGAGTGAATTTTTATTCCTTGGATATTATGTTGATTTATGAAGTTTACGGTATTTTCTAAATCTTTTTTTGTTTCATTAGGTAATCCTATCATTATATGAACTACAACATCGATATGATATTTGTTTAAGATTTTTACGGCTTTAGTAAATTCGTTTGACAAATATCCTCTGTTAATAAATTTGGACGTTTCATCATTTGACGTTTGCAATCCTAATTCAACGCAAACATAATATTTGTCAGAATATGAACTTAAAAGTTTAGCTATTTCTTCAGTGATGCAGTCTGGACGAGTGGCAATTTCCAAGCCTACAATTCTGTCGTCTATTAGGCTAGAATCGTATTTAGTTTTTAAATTTTCTACGGTGTCATATGTGTTTGTAAAGTTTTGAAAATATACGATAAATTTATTTGCTCTTTGTGATCTATAACTATTAAAGTAATTTTTTACTTGTTCTGTAATTGATAGTTGTTGTAGATGATCTCCTGAGCCTTTTTCACTACAAAATATGCATCCATTGTAACCGGTCTTTCCGTTTCTGTTAGGACAAGTAAAGTCACCATTTATGCAGATTTTTAATGTTCTTTCTCCAAATTTTTCTTTCAAATATTGATTTAAATGTTTATATCTTAAATAACGTTCTTCCATTATATTATTTTCCTTTCAAATATTAATAATTATACAAGTGCTTAGGATAAAAGTCAAAAAAACGAACATATATATAGAGAGAAAACACAAAGAAAAATGCATATTAAATTTTTTCACACCTTGCTGTCGCATTCCTTGGAATTTGAAAATAAAATTTTAATAATTTTATTTTCAATCCGGGTAGAATGCTTCAATCGAGCTCACTTCGTTCGCTTGGTCCCTGCGCGGCGATTCAAAAATTTTAATATGAATTTTTCTTTTTATATTGAAAAAAAAAATCCGTAATGATATTATGGCTTCGATAAAGTAAAGGTTAGAATAATTTATTGCTTTTGGACCTAAAATATATATGGAGGAGATTGCTATATGGAAAAAGAATACAAAATTGTAGATAGCGTTGAAGCTTTGGAAGAGACTATTAATAGTGTTAAAGAAGCTCAGAAAAAATTTGCGACTTACACACAAGAACAAGTTGACAAAATCTTTTTAGCTGCTGCTATTGCTGCTAATAAAGCAAGAATACCACTTGCAAAAATGGCAGTTGAAGAAACTGGAATGGGAGTTGTTGAAGACAAGGTTATTAAAAATCATTATGCTGCAGAATATATTTACAACAAGTATAAGAATGCAAAAACTTGTGGAACTTTAGAATATGATTCAGCATATGGACTTAGAAAAGTTGCTGAACCTATTGGACTGATTGCGGCTGTTATACCTACAACTAATCCAACATCAACAGCTATATTTAAGACTTTAATTTCTTTGAAAACTAGAAATGGAATTATAATAAGTCCACATCCTAGAGCAAAGAAATCTACTATTGAAGCTGCAAAAATTGTTTTGGAAGCTGCTGTTGAAGCTGGTGCTCCAGAAGGTATTATTGCATGGATTGATGTTCCATCTTTGGAACTTACAAATACTTTAATGAAGGCTTCTGATACAATATTAGCTACTGGTGGACCTGGTATGGTTAAATCAGCTTATTCAAGTGGAAAACCAGCACTAGGAGTTGGAGCTGGAAATACACCAGCAATTATCGATGAATCTGCTAATTTAGTTTTAGCTGTAAATTCAATTATCCATTCAAAAACATTTGATAATGGAATGATTTGTGCATCTGAACAATCAGTTATTGTATTAAATAATGTATATGACTCAGTTAGAGCTGAATTTGAAAGAAGAGGATGCTATTTCTTAAATCCAGAAGAAACAGAAAAAGTTAGAAAAACAATTATAATAAATGGAGCTTTAAATGCTAAGATAGTTGGTCAAAAAGCTCATACAATCGCTAGTTTAGCTGGAGTTGAAGTTCCAGAACATACAAAAATTTTGATTGGAGAAGTTGAAAGTGTTGACATTTCTGAAGAATTTGCACATGAAAAATTATCTCCAGTTCTTGCAATGTATAGAGCAAATGATTTTGATGATGCACTTGCTAAAGCATCTCAATTAATTAATGATGGTGGTCTTGGGCATACTTCATCTTTATATATTGATACGATTAATGGTCAAGATAAAATTGAAAAATTTTATAGTACAATGAAAACTTGTAGAGTTTTAATTAATACTCCATCTTCACAAGGTGGTATAGGTGATCTTTATAACTTTAAGCTTAATCCATCTTTAACATTAGGATGCGGTTCATGGGGTGGTAATTCAGTATCAGAAAATGTAGGAATAAAACATTTATTAAATATAAAAACAGTTGCTGAAAGGAGAGAAAATATGCTTTGGTTTAGAACACCTGAAAAGGTATATATTAAAAGAGGTTGCTTACCTGTGGCCTTAGAAGAATTAAAAAATGTAATGAATAAAAAGAAAGTATTTATAGTAACAGATAGTTTCTTATTCCAAAATGGTTATACAAAGCCAATTACAGATAAATTAGATGAATTAGGTATTGAACATACAACATTCTCAAATGTTGCTCCAGATCCAAATTTAGCTTGTGCTATTGAAGGAACAAGAGCTATGAACGAATTTAAGCCAGATGCAATTATTGCTGTTGGTGGTGGTTCTGCAATGGACGCTGGAAAGATTATGTGGGTTATGTATGATCATCCAGAAGTTGATTTCTTAGATATGGCCATGAGATTTATGGATATTAGAAAAAGAGTTTATACTTTCCCTAAAATGGGTGAGAAAGCTTATTTTATAGCTGTTCCAACTTCAGCTGGTACAGGTTCAGAAGTTACACCATTTGCTGTAATTACAGATGAAAAAACAGGTACAAAATATCCATTAGCTGATTATGAATTATTACCTAAAATGGCAATCGTTGATGCAAACATGATGATGAATGCTCCAAAAGGATTAACATCTGCTTCTGGTATTGATGCTGTAACACACTGTTTAGAAGCATATGCTTCAATGATGGCAACTGAATATACAGATGGTTTAGCAATTGAATCTTTGAAAAACATATTTAAATATTTACCAAGAGCTTATGAAAATGGTGCAAATGATCCTGAAGCAAGAGAAAAAATGGCTAATGCAGCTACCATGGCTGGTATGGCTTTTGCTAATGCATTCTTAGGTGTTTGCCACTCTATGGCTCATAAATTAGGTGCTTATCATCATATAGCTCATGGTATTGCAAATGCTTTGATGATAGATTTAGTATTAAGATTCAATGCTGCTGAAGTACCAGAAAAAATGGGAACATTCCCTCAATATGATCACCCACATACTTTAAGAAGATATGCTGAAGTTGCTGAAGCACTTGGATTTGGCGGCGCTAATGATCAAGAAAGTTTGGATAATTTAATTAGAGAAATTGATATATTAAAAGAAAAAATCGGAATTAAGAAAACAATTAGAGATTATGGTGTTGATGAACAATATTTCTTAGAGAAATTAGATGAAATGTCAGAACAAGCATTTGATGATCAATGTACAGGAGCTAACCCAAGATTACCACTTATTAGTGAAATTAAAGATATGTATTTAAAAGCATATTACGGAGGTGAACAATAATGTATTTGAATTTAGATAATCCAATTATGGAAAGAAGAACTAAAACAGTATATAAAGATGGTGACAAAACAATAAAATTATTTGTTGAGAATTATTCAAAAGCTGATATTCTTAATGAAGCATTAAATCAAGCAAGAGTTGAAGAAGGTACAGACCTTAATATTCCTAAGTTAATAGAAGTTAGTAAGGTTGATAATAGATGGGCTTTAGTTTCAGAGCATATTGAAGGAACACCTCTTGATAAATTAATGGAACAACATCCAGAAAAATTAGATGAATATATGAACTTATTTATTGACGTTCAACTTAATATATTAGATCATACTGTTCCATTACTAAATAGAATAAAAGAAAAGTATACAAGAAAGATTAACCAAACAGAATCAATACATGATAATGCTAAATATGAATTGCTACAAAGATTAGATGGAATGGAAAATCATAATAAAGTTTGCCATGGAGATTACAATCCAAGTAATGTTATTATAAAAGAAGATGGAACAGCATTTGTAATAGACTGGGCTCACGTTACACAAGGAAATGCATCTGCTGATGCTGCAAAAACATTTTTACTTTTCTCAATGGATAAAAGAGAAGATTTAGCTAACAAATATCTTGATATGTTTGCTGAAAAGAGTGGAATAAGCAAAGGTTTAATCCAAAGATGGATTCCGATTGTTGCTGCCTCACAAATGGCTAGAGCAACAGATGAAGAAAGAGAATTTTTATCTAAATGGATTGATGTTGTTGATTATGAATAGAAATTTGTAAATGTTTTTAAAATCCCTCAATTTGAAATTGGGGGATTTTTTTGACATATTTCGCTTGTGGTGGTATTATAATAAAACAGTAACATTAATTATGCTTATTTTATAAAGGAGGATAGCTATATGAAAAAATATGCACAGTTAGAGTATTCCTTTACTGATGCTGAAATCGATCCAAAAAGTCGAGAAGCTCTGAAAAAGCAATTTAACAATTTGCCACAACATTGGTATAAAAGAATGTCACGGTATAATTGGAAAATAGTTGTTGTTGATGAGTTAGTTGATGTTGAAGACGAAATTCCATTGATTTTTAATGTCTCTTTTGATGAGATGACTATATATCTGAATAGTTCATCATCAGATGCATTACGCAATGGAGTATACAAGGCGATTGCAGGATATATTATTGCACAGCATATGACATTTGATGACTCGGTCGTTTTTCAGGTACTGGTAGATGAAAACTATGATAAAATGGAAGAGTTTTTTAGAAAACGGCATGTGTCACATTCAAAAGTTCCTTCAATACTTTTTGTTGAACTTTTTTCTTTTGCTATTGAAACTAAAGGCAAAAACCCATTTACGGATATTGATCCTATTTATGAACATGTTAATAGATGGGTGACAGGAGACATTTTTACAAGAAACTTAAAACACATACCAGAATATATTATTGTAGGCAACGATGTGGTAGATGAAAACATATTCAAGACTATTGAATGTTTCTCTGAATTACCTCAGAATGTTCAGAATGTGTTTGTAAGCAATGGCTGGAAGATTCGCATTTCCAGTGAATATCTTATGGATAGTCCAGATTGCGAAGGATATTGTGATCCAAATGTAAAGAAGATATTCTTCAAAGCAGCTGCCGAGCAGTTCAAAAGCAGTCTCTGGCACGAGGTTGGTCATTTCATTGATTTCCAATGTGATTATCCAAGTGAGAGTCCGGAATTTGAAGAAGTTTTCAAAAAGGAAAAAGGTTACCTTATGAGAGAAAATACTACTTATGAATTATATAAGTATTGTACTATGAATTTGCAGGAATATTTTGCAGAGAGTTTTGCCAACTATATGAATGATTCATATAGACTGCAGATGGTCGCTCCTGGTACCTTTGGCATCATTGACAGAATTGTAAGATAAAAGCCGGAATAAGCAAGAGGGGAGAGCTCGAATGGGCTCTCTCTTAAACTTTGTAATAAAATTTAAAAATGGTTAATATATAATATCTAAAATGAATTAATATTTGTTAGGAAAAAAGCTAAAATTATAATTAAAATTAAATAGTTGAAATTAATTACCAAAAATGATAATATATTCACGTAATATATTATTTTTTTATATAATATATTAAATTACCAGTAGCAAAATTTAAATTTAAATTTGCTTTTATATTATTCTAAAGAAGGTGCCAAGCTATGGGCATAATAGTACAAAAATTTGGAGGAAGTTCTGTCGCAACTACAGAAAAATTAAAAAAAGTTTGCAGTCATATTACAAAAGAATTTAGGAAAGGAAATGATGTAGCAGTTATAGTTTCAGCTCAAGGAAAAACAACTGATCGATTAATAACTGAAGAAAAAGAAATCACAACAAGCCCAAGTAAGAGAGAACATGATGTTCTTGTTTCAACTGGTGAACAAATTACGATTTCAAAATTAGCCATGATGCTTAATGATATGGGATACAAAGCTATTTCATTAACAGGATGGCAGATTCCAATAGTTACAGATGATAATTTTGGAAATGCACGAATTAAATCTATTAATTCACAAAAGATAATTGATTTATTTCACAAAGGCTATATTGTTATTATAGCAGGATTTCAGGGAATTACTGAAAAAAGTGAGATTACAACGTTTGGAAGAGGGGGATCGGATACAACAGCGGTTGCTATTGCAGCAAGTTTAAATGCAGATAAGTGCGATATTTATACTGATGTTGATGGAGTTTTCACTACTGATCCAAGAATAACAGATAAGGCTAAGAAAATTGATCAAATTTCTTATGAGGAAATGCTTGAATTATCAAGCTTAGGTGCCAAAGTTCTTCACAATAGATGTGTTGAAATTGGCAAAAAATATGATATTCCTATTGTGGTAAAAGATACAGCTTTAGAAGAATCACAAGGAACTATTGTTAAAAATAGTGAATCACTTGAAAACATGGAAATCAGCGGAATTGCAAAAGATGATAATATTTCACGAGTTACAGTAATGGGACTTGAAAATAAAATCGGAAAAACATACAAAGTATTTAAATTACTATCTGAACATAATATAAATGTAGATACTATAGTTCAATCTTTTGGAGAAAGTATTAATAAAAATTTATCTTTCACAATTAAAACAGCTGAGTTAGATGAAGCATTAAAAATTCTTAATGATAATTTGGAATATCTTACAGCAAGAGAAATTGTTCATTTTGATAATTTATCAAAAGTTTCTATTGTTGGTATAGGTATGACAAACAGAACGGGAATTGCTTCTAAGATGTTTGAAGCATTATATGAAAAAAATATAAATATGCATTTGATTAGCACTTCTGAAATTAAAATTACAGTTTTAGTAAATCAAGATGAAGCAGAAGTAGCTGTTAAAGCGATACACGATAAATTCTTTTAAAAAGTAAATGAGCGGGAAACTATTAAGTTTTCCGCTTTTTTGGTTCTATATTTATTATTTAAGCATATAATATTTTAGATAGAAAAAAGGGGAGTGGGAGGTGTTTTATAATGCAATTTGATGAGGTGCAAACTAATATAATGCAAAATGTTATATTAGAAAACAGAAAGAAATTAACACTAACAGGAATAAAAGATGTTTTGAGTTTTGATGATGAAATAGTAATTGTAGAATCTGAATTAGGATTATTAAACATAAAAGGTGCTGATTTAAGAGTGAACAAAATTTCTGTAGAAACTGGTGATGTTATTGTTGAAGGGACAATTAGAGCAATTGAATATTCTGACAAAGATCTATCTCCTAAACAAGGATTAATGAGTAAGATTTTTAAATGATGAATAATGAGTTTAATGTTTTTTTATCTTTTGTTTTGATTGGTCTAATTATTGGTTTTTTATTTGATTTTTTTAGAATTTTGCGCCGTTCTTACAAAACTCCTGATATTGTAACTATTATTGAAGATATTATGTTTTGGATTACATCTGGAATACTTATATTGCTTGGTATATTTGTTTTAAATGAAGGAAAAATACGTGCATATTTGTTTCTTGGATTAATAGCAGGTATCTTTTTATATATTGCTGTTATAAGTAAATATGTAATGAAAATTGGAGTTAAATCTTTTAACATATTTAATAGAATCTTTATAATTCCTTTACAAAAAACGACAAAAATATTGATAAATATAGTCGGAAAATTAATAAAAATACTTATAAAGGTTTTAAAAAAAGTAAAAATCGACTTATTTCTAGATAAAAATAATAAAAAAAGAAGGAAATATAAATCTTTTGTAGAATAATATAATTGTATGAATATACTTTAAACAAATGTATTGGAGAACACTGATGAAGAAATTTTTAAGTATAAAGAATTTATATATTAAAGTATTAGTTATTATTTTTTGTATATATTTTGTTTCTGTATTAATTAATCAACAGACTAAATTGAATGCATACAAACAATCACAGGCTTATTATACTGAGAAAACAGATGAAGCTCAGCAATATCAAGAATCGCTTAAAGCTCTTAAAGAGAATATTAATTCGCCTGAATACATAGAAGAATTAGCACGTGATAAGCTTGGAATGTATTTACCTAATGAACGTGTATATATTGATGTCGGTACAAAATAAAGTAACTACACTTTCTGTCTAGTTGCTTTATTTTTTCTTTTAATAATTTTATCCTTGATAAAAAAATCCAAAAAAATATATAATTTAATAGGGGGCTTTTTATGAATTATGAAGATATGTCATTATTAGAATTACGTGAAATGGCAAAAGAAAAAGAATTAAAAAATGTTTCTAAGATGAAAAAACAAGAACTAATTGATGCGTTAAAAGAAGTAATTGGCGATGAGAAAAATGATGAAGAACAGATTAAACCAATTGCCAATAAAGAAGTTGAAGGATCTTATAAACCAAATAATGAGAATGATGAAATTGCAGAGGGAATATTGGAAGTAATGCCAGATGGATATGGCTTTTTAAGAGGTGATAACTACTTATCTACAAGTAAAGACGTATATGTTTCACCTGTTCAAATAAGACGTTTTCACTTAGATACTGGTGATAGAATAAAAGGAGTTATGAGAAATCCAAAAGAAGGTGAAAGATTTCCAGCGCTTATTTATGTTGGTGAAGTTAATGGAGAGCATCCTGAAAATGCAATGAGAAGAAAACGCTTTGATGATTTAATTCCAATTTATCCAAATAAGAGATTAAAATTAGAAACTGGAGCAACAGATTATACTATGAGAATTATGGACTTGCTTTCACCTATTGGCAAAGGTCAAAGAGGTATGATTGTTGCACCACCTAAAGCTGGTAAAACTACAATACTAAAACAAATTGCTAATAGCATTGCTAAAAATAATCCAGAAGTAGAATTAATTGTTCTTCTTATTGACGAAAGACCTGAAGAAGTAACAGATATGAAACGTTCAATAAAAGGGGATGTCATTTATTCAACATTTGATGAATTGCCAGAACATCATATAAAAGTTGCTGAAATGGTTTTAGAAAGAGCGAAGAGACTTACAGAACAGAAGAAAGATGTTGTTATTTTACTAGATAGTATAACAAGATTGGCACGTGCATATAATCTTACAATTCCATCATCAGGGAGAACATTATCAGGAGGATTTGATCCAGCAGCATTGCATAAACCAAAACGTTTTTTTGGAGCTGCTAGAAATACAGAAAATGCAGGAAGCTTAACAATCTTAGCAACAGCTCTTGTAGAAACAGGAAGCAGAATGGATGATGTTATTTTCGAAGAATTTAAAGGTACTGGTAATATGGAAGTGCATCTAGATAGAAACTTATCAGAAAGAAGAATTTTCCCTGCTATTGATATAAATAAATCTGGAACAAGACGTGAAGATTTATTACTTTCAGCAGAAGAATACCTAACTGTTATGGCTTTAAGGAAATCAATGTCTAGAATGAATACAATTGAAATGACAGAAAAAGTTATGGCACTAATTGCTGAAACAAAATCAAATTCTGAGTTTATTCAGAAAATTAATATGATGTTGAAGTAGAATTAAGTAGTATAATATTGGCTAAATTATAGACTATGTGGACATGTATACTGGTAAAGTTATTGGTGAAAGATATAATAGAGATTAGGCTTAGGAATGCAAGTTGCTTTTTATGTAAATTTATGATAAAATTTGGATATGTTTTTTGTAACAGTTAACTGTCTTGTATAATTATTAAGGAGGTTACAAAATGAAAAAGTATCTTGGTATGGTAAAGGTTGAGACGGAGTATATGTCAGGTCTAAAAGTTGAATTGCGGGTAAAGTTTTCAGATGATAAGGCATATATAGAACAATGGATGAAATTATATCCAAACTGCGATAAACTTATTTTCGAGAATACACCTGAGCTTGATCGTTTCTTCTGGTTGTTTCAGGACTTCTGGACAGCGGTTACTCAGGAAGAACGTGAGAATGGCGAAAAGGCATATCGAGAACTTATGGACAAAAAATAATGCTAATTGGGAAGCACATTATGTGCTTCCCAATAGTCATTTATATTTAAAATAGTATATACTAAGCAACGTAATAGATATTTTTTCTTTTTGAATTACGAATATTATGATGTTGCTTTTAGATAATTTAAATAATATAATAGATTTGAATTTGAGTGGAGAAATTAAAATATGGAAGATAAAATTGAAATTTTAAGAAAATATATATCTGAATGTAATAACATAGTTTTCTTTGGCGGTGCTGGAGTTTCAACAGAAAGTGGAATTCCTGATTTTAGAAGTGAAGATGGATTATATAATCAAAAATATGATTATCCACCAGAAGAAATATTAAGTCATACTTTTTTTATGAACCATATTGAGGATTTTTATAAGTTTTATAAAGATAAAATGAATTCTTTAAAATATGAACCCAATATTACTCATATAAAACTTGCAGAACTTGAAAAGATAGGAAAATTGAAAGCTGTTGTTACTCAGAATATTGATGGTTTGCATCAGAAGGCTGGTTCAAAAAATGTTTTGGAATTGCATGGCAGTGTTTTGAGAAATTACTGTATGAAATGTAATAAATTTTATGATGCAGAATATGTATTTAACTCTAAATGTGTTCCTATATGTGCTTGTGGAGGAATTATTAAACCAGACGTTGTATTGTATGAAGAAGGATTAGATGATGGAATATTATATAATTCAATATATAATATTCAAAATGCTGATTTATTAATAGTTGCGGGAACATCATTAACGGTTCAGCCTGCAAGTAGTTTAATTAATTATTTTCATGGCGAACATTTGGTTCTGATTAATAACGATAAAACGATTTATGATAGTTTGGCGGATTTAGTTATTAATGAGAAATTGGGTTCAGTTTTTAATGAAATTGATATTAAATAAAAATGGAGAAAATATGATTAAGAATATAGTATTTGATTTGGGAAATGTTATTTTAAAAGAATCTCCTAATATAGTTTTAAATCAAATTAAAATGGATAAAAAACAATATGAAAGTATAAAGAATAATTTTTTCAAGGACTGGAAAGCGTTAGACTTAGGAGAATCTACGTTAAAAGAACAATTAGATAAGTGTAAATTTGATTTTGAAATTGATTCCAAGATTGAAGAAAAATTGTTGCATTATTACAAGTATAGACCTTTTAATACTGAAGTTTTAGAACTAATAAACGACCTGAAAGGAAAAGGCTATAAAATTTATATATTATCTAATAACAATAAAGAAGCAGAAGAATATTTATTGAAATTGCCTGATTTTGAGGTATTTGATGGTTGGATATTTTCTTGCGATTATCAAATAGTGAAACCAGATTCTAAAATATATAACATATTATTTGAAACTTATAATTTAAAACCTGAAGAATGTTTCTTTGTAGATGATTCAAAACGAAATATTGAAACTGGTGAAGAACTTGGTATGACTGGATTTGTTTTAGATCATGAAAACAATGGAATAAATGAACTGAGAATAGAATTAGAAAAAGTACTATAGAGGAGATTAAAATGAAGAAAATAGCGAAAAGTATATATAATAATGTAATATCAAACCCATATGTAATATTATTTTGTGTAACTTTTTTGATAATGATTCCTTACATATTTTCAAACAGATATATAGATGGAAATGATTCAAATTTCCATATTAGTAATATATTTTCTATATATACTGGAATGAAGCAAGGAACAATATCTAATGTGCTACCAATTATAGCTCATAATTTTGGATATGCGACAAGAATTTTTTATCCGAGATTAGCACATTTTTCTACAGCTTTAGTTACATTGATTCTTAATGGAAAGGTAATATGGGGATTAAAAATAATCCATTTTATTGTATTTTTCTTATCTGCTGTTATGATGTATAAGCTAGTAAATAAAGTGTTTAAAAGCAAGTTTTCTGCACTTATATCAGCAATATTTTATTTATCATTTCCATATATGATAACAGAAGTATTTGTGAGAGATGCAGTTGCTGAGTCTTTTATATTTGTTTTTATGCCAATGATATTACTTGGATTATATGAATTATTTTATGGAGATAAAAAATCTTTTTATTTATGGTTTATATTAGGCTATGTCGGAATAATTAACTCACATTTGGTGTTGGCAGTTTACTTTACACTATTTGTTTTTATATATTTATTATTGAATATTAAAAAGGTGTTTGATAAATCAACTTTAAGAGCTTTAATAACGTCTTCTATACTTATTTTATTATTAACTGCAACATTTACAATTCCTATGTTACAACATAAATCTTTGAATATATATACTGTTTTTGCTGATGAAGGAATGGCTAATAAGGGTTCTGTAGCTGGATCTACACTAAGGCTTAGAGATTTCTTTATTCAAGAACCTTGTGTTGCATATTCAGATATAACATATTATTTGAATTTATTAGGATTTGCATTAGCAGTTCTTGCTATTATAATGAATAAGAAAATATTTGTAGAAAATGATCAAAAAAACTTTTTTAAATTTATATTGATTGCAACTATAATATGTACCTTTTTAATGTCAAAAATATGTCCTTGGGTTATTTTCCCTAGAACACTTATAATGATACAGTTTGCTTGGAGATTAGAAGCTATTTTATTATTTTTATTAAGCATTTTAGCAGGTTCTGTATTTAAAGATATTGAAAGTAAAAAAATACGTGTAATCTCACTAATTGCAATACTTTTATTTAATGGATTTACTGTATATAAAGCTTATGATTTTGATATTTTAGTTGAGAAAAAATTAGAAGATATTGATATATCATCATATGGAACTGGTTGGCAGAGAGAATATTTGCCAATAAATACTCAAAATAATTTAGATTATTATGATTCAAGAAATGAAGACGTTTTAGTAAAAGATGGATATGCAACGATTTCTGTTCAAGAGAACAATGTTCCATCTTTGAAAGCTGAAATAAAAGACTGTCAAGGCGAAACAACTATTGAATTGCCTAGAATTTATTATTTGGGTTATGAAGCAATCTTAGAGGAAAACGGAAATAAAGAAAAGTTAGAGTTATATATGAATGACAAAGGATTTTTGGAGACTAAGATTAATTCAAATGGAACTTTGATATTAAAATATAAAGGAACTATAGCAATGAGAATTGCAAATGTAGTTTCAATTATGACATTGAGTGGAATAGTTGTTTACGTAGTGATAAAATATTATATATTACATAAATCATAATTTTATTTTTATGATGATTATTAAATATAAATTTTATAAAGAAACAGCAGACATTATACTTTTAGAAAAAGACTTAAATGTTTTAGAAACAGCTGTAAAGAATGTAAAAAAATTATCAGAAAATTTGCAAGCTAAAGGTAGAAAATGAGTATGAAAAAATTTCTAAGGAATTATTTGCTGAAATAATGGGAATGATAGCATACGCTACAAATAATATATAAGATATTATGATGCTAATTAATTGAAAGATAGTAAATTATAAGGAGAATTATATGAATAATAGAAATTTAAAAATAACATTAGTAGTTATAGCATTACTAGTTATTACTATAGTTGCTATATGGTTTGCCCCTCAGAAAAATATTGATTACGTAATTATCGAAAATGGATATTCTAGTTATGATAGCAAAATAATATCAAACTATCAAGAGTATTTAGAATTTATTGATTATATTGATTCACAAGATAAAGCTTATGGAAAAAATAATAAATTTGATTTTAATAAGTATAATAAAGAATATTTTGATAATAAATCTTTGGCAATTATTAATATTGTTACTGGAAGCAGTATGAATAAATTAAAAAATATAGACATATCAGTTATTGGAAATTTATTAATTTGTGATGTTGATATAAAATATGCAAATGGAATAGTTTCAACTGATATTAACGGGAAATTACTATTGGTAGAAATAAATAAATCGGTAACCAAGCTAAAAATAAAATAATAATGCAAAGCTTACAAGTTATTGAAATAATTAAATATAAATTTTAATAGAAGTTGATTAAATATCAGCTTCTTTTTATTATAAAAAGTTTAATTTGATAATATTTCAATTTTGACAAAAAAGGAAGAGTAGGAGAGAGGGGGAGTTTTAGAAAAATAAAGATTTAAAAATTAAATAAAAAATAAATTTCTAAACTAATTACAAAAAATTCTACAAAAAATTTTTATAAAATTTACAGAATAAATTATAAAAATATAATTTATAATTAAAATGAAATTAAAATTTTGAAATTTTTAATTTAAGAATTTCAAAATTTTAATTTGTGCAATGTTAAATTTATAATTTTAAAACCGAACATTTGTGTAAGATAATTTTTTACAAATTATAATGTATAAATTTATAAATTTGCAAAACAAATTTAATTATCTAACTTATTATAATTATTTTATAATAAGACACTCTAAAATCATTTTTAAGGCATTTTTATATAAAGTCTAACAAGTTATATGTTTAATATTTTATTACAAATAATATGACTTGTAGCAAAATCTATATAAAACTACTAAAATATTGGTAAATTAGGCATTTCTTAAAAATTCTTAAAAATGCTCAAAAACGGCTAAAAAAGCGACGCACGAGAATCGATTTTAAGCCGTTTTTATAAATTAGCCATATAGTTTGTTGCCTGTAAAAAGTAGCTAATTTAGAGAAAATAAGGATTTGGCGAATTTTAATCAAAAATTATAAAATAATAATTGATTTGAAAAAATTCTAATAAAAAAGGAGACTGTATGAGATTTGTTTATCATGGTACAAGTTTAAAAGACTTAGATGTTATAAAGCCAAATGTGAGTACACATATGAAAAGGTGGGTGTATGCCACCCCTTCAAAAGCAATTGCTACTATATTTTTATCACCACTACATAGTGATTTATATTATTCATTATCAGGAGATGGAGTTAATCGTCCGGTAGAATTGGTTGAGAGAAAAAAAGGAATGTTTAAAAAAATATTTAATTGTTCAGGCTATATATATAAACTAGACTCTTCAAACTTTAAATCAGGGTTAACTGGTTGGACAGCAGAGGTTGTTAGCAATAAAGAGGAGAAGGTTATTTCTTGTGAATATATAGATAATGTATATGATGAATTAATTAAACTTTCTTTAAGACACCGACCAGATTTACTAATTGTTGGAGAAATTCGAGATCAGCAGACAGCTCGTGCTGTATTG
>OLGB01000064.1_pt1 | contig 147263 bp, 147 predicted proteins | sample 1605691 | NCBI WGS metagenome assembly OLGB01 (sample SAMEA3888925, study PRJEB22519) | human gut metagenome | biome: human gut; feature: human-associated habitat; material: faeces | place: Denmark | collected 2010 | reverse complement strand
ACAACACGGTGGAGGCGCAAAACTTCACCCCCGGCCACAGGGTCAAGGTCATGCTCCTGGACAGCCTGGGCGGTCTGATCCCCCTGTGCGCCCCGGCCACCAATGAATAAGCGCGATAAAAATGGTGTGACCAAAACGGTCACACCATTTTTTATTCGTCCAGAAGCTCTGGGCCGTTCTCGGTGAGCCTGACGTGGGCGAAGCGGTATTTTTGCGCCACATCCGGGTACTTCTCCCGGTCCACCTCTGAGGCGAACATCTCGTAGGGGCGGACGTACACGCCGTAGTCGCCGTAGAGGGCCTGATAGACCACCATAGGCTCCTGGGTCTCGCTGTGACGGGCGATGGCGATGACCTGGTAGAGCTTGTTCTTGAAGTGGAGATACTTTTCTCCGGGAATGATCTCTCTCATAGCCTGCCCTCCTTTTTCAAATAGGCGAAAAGTCCCGCGCAGCCGTCGGTCACGTCCCGCCAGGTGGCCTCAAAGTCCCCGGTGTACCAGGGATCGGCCACGTCGCCGGGGCGGCCAGTGAAGTCCAGCAGAAGCCGCAGCTTGTCCTCCGGGTCGCCGCCGAAGAGCCGCGTCATATTGCGAAGGTTGGCGCTGTCCATGCCCACCAGCAGGTCCCAGCGGCCGTAGTCGGCCCTCGTCAGCTGCCGCGCGGCGTGCCCGGCGCAGTCGATGCCGTGCTCGCGGAGCTTGCGCCGGGCAGGGGGGTAGACGCCGTTTCCGATCTCCTCGGCGCTGGTGGCGGCGGAGGCGATCTGGAGCCGGTCTGACAAACCCTCCTGCCTTGCGAGGGTCTTCGCATAAAACTCCGCCATGGGACTGCGGCAGATGTTGCCGTGGCAGACAAATAAGAGGTTCATATCCCGCCTCCTTGACTTTTCTCTATCTTATCGGATCCCTTTGCCGCTGTCAACCGGGAATTCGGTCTTGTGTTTTTCTCCTTACTGCGCTAAAATGGAATAAATTAGGCGGTATCGCATCCGTTTGACATTAAGGAGGCCATCGTGATGAAAAGGATCATTTCCCGTGGACTCGCGGTATTCCTCAGCCTGTGTCTGGCCCTGCCCTTGGTCGCGCCTGCCCTGGCCGCGGAGGGGCAGGGGGAAGCGTTGGTCCCCCAGGGGCTGGATTACACGGAGGACCCTGTGGACATCCCCAACCCCGACCGTGGCTTTTATATCCCCAACGACGGTATGGTGGTTCCAGTGTCCGGCGCGGGAAAGGGGGAGATGGAGGTAGGCGAGAGGCCCCAGACTGTATCCAATGTCTCCATCTCCACCCGGATCAGCCATGTCTACTTTGATCTGCGCAATTATTCCTCCCATGCGTTTACCGCAACGGACAAAAACACCGCCTTCAAAAAGGATTATCAAGCTCCCACGGATGTGTCCATCAAGTCCAGAGGTGACGCCGCGCCCTGGGACTACGATACCCATTTCGCCTATTGGACAGAGCATGTGGCCAGCCAGTGGCCCCACGGGACCTCCCAGCCCATCACCCAGGACGGCCTCAACTATATCCGCGCCCGGCTCCAGGAGGTCCGGGACAGCGAAAGTGTGGTCATCGTCCGCTTTAACTATGACGGCGAGGGCTTCAGCTGGGTGGAATGTAACCACAAGCAAGACGGGGAGATCGACAGCCTCATCGGCGATCAGATCGAGCCGGACAAGGAGATGCTCCTGACCCACATCGCCCAGCTCAAGCCGATCCTCAAGGAATATGAGGACGTCATCATGGCGGTAGACGGCGGCTTCTTCGGCCCATGGGGCGAAATGCACTCCACCACCTTTGGAACAAGCCCTGAGGCTTATGCCTGGCTGCTGGACGCCCTGCTGGACGCGGTGCCCAGCTCCCGGTGTATCACCGTCCACGCCGGCGCGTTCCTGTCTTGGTATAACAGCAAATATGGTACGCATTACACCTTTGAGACCATCGACCAGATCCCTACTCCGCAGCCGGGCACGCCCGAGGCCCGTTTTGGCCTGTTCAACGACAGCTACGCCTACGGAGCCGATAAAGGGGACGAGGACTACCCGGACGACTGGGGTTCTCTGTCTGAGGGCGCCGGCTGGGAGGGCGCGCCTTTGGGCGAGGGGTATGACCGCTCCAAGGTCATGACCTGGCTTCGTGGTCAGAACACCCTCTACGGCGGAGAGGCCCAGGGAGGTCAGACCCTTTGGAACACCTATCCCTTTGTGGCCTGGGAGGCCGCTTATGCCCAGACGGTCTATTTGAATGTGGACTACGACCACAATGTCCACAAGCGTTGGGCCAATTTTTCCTATGATACTATGGAAAATATTTCTGTGACTGACAGCAAGTACACGCAATATGTCACCGGGCCCTATGAGGACCTTGGTATCCATGTGGAGCCCCTCTACGACCCGGTCTACGCCGGGAAAAACGGTCTGGAATACTGGCGGGACCGGCTGGGCTACCGCCTGGTCCTCCGGGATGCCAATGCCAGCGCCTGCGTGCCGCAAAACGGCGCTTTGCGCTTCCAGGGCGCCATCCAAAACGTAGGCTTTGGCAACATCATCAACGCCAAGGCGGTGACCGTTGTGCTCAAGTCCAAGGCAGACGGCTCGGTCTACCGGGCGGCCACTGAGATCGATCCCCGTAGCTGGCGGCCCAGTCTCAACAGTCTGGCCGACAATAAGGCCGCATGGCATGAGCTGGCCTTTTCTCTGCCCCTGGCCAACTTTGACAAGGAGGTTCCTGTCGGGGAGTATCAGATCTATCTCAAGATCGCCGATCCCAAGGAACAAAGCGAAAACAAGCGGAGCATTCGCTTTGCCAACAAGGGTAGCGGCATCTGGGACGAGGCGCTGGGGGCCAACTTGATCGGCGACACCCAGGTCACCGCCGTGTCCGCGCCGGTGAGCGGTTATGCCGGTACACTGGGCACGCTGGACTGGCAGTGTACCCTCGACGGAGAATTGACCGCCACCGGCTCGTCCCCCGAGGGAACGGTATATGCCGCGTCTTACGACGGGGAGGGACAACTCTTGGCCCTTTGCGAGTTGACGCCGGGTAAGCGGATCCGGATGGAGGGCGCGTTGGACCGGGCCGGCCTTTTCTGGTTGGCGGAGGGGACTCTGTCGCCCCAAACGGCCAAGGTACTCTTGACGCAGCACCCGGCCTAGTTCGGTGGAAAGCGCTCTTGACAGCAACAGCGGCGCGGCTTATAGCCGCGCCGCTGTTTTGGCGCGCTTACTTGTCGAAGGCGGGGTTCATATAATAGACGTTCTTCTGGTCCATCTTGTCCTTGGCCAGGGCGATGGCCTCGCCGAAGCGCTGGAAGTGGACCACCTCCCGCTCGCGCAGGAACCGGATGACGTCGTTGACGTCCGGGTCGTCGCTAAGGCGCAGGATGTTGTCATAGGTCACCCGGGCCTTCTGCTCGGCGGCCAGGTCCTCGGTGAGGTCGGCGATGACGTCGCCCTTCACCGCCATAGAGGCGGCGGAGTAGGGGAAGCCGGAGGCGGCGGTGGGATAGACGCCGGTGGTGCGGTCCACAAAATAGGTATCAAAGCCGGCGGTCTTGATCTGCTCGTCGGTGAGCTTGCGAGTGAGCTGGTGGACGATGGCGCCGATCATCTCCAGGTGGCCAAGCTCCTCGGTGCCGATGTCCGTTAAGAGCCCTTTGAGCTCGGGATAGGGCATAGCGTAGCGCTGGGAGAGATAGCGCAGGGAGGCGCCCAACTCGCCGTCGGGGCCGCCGTACTGGCTGATGATGACGCTGGCCAGTTTGGGGTTGGTGTTTTTGATGCGCACGGGGTACTGGAGCTTCTTTTCGTAGATGAACATTTACTTGTCCCCTCCTTCCTGGTAGTTCCAGGGCCAGGGGTCTTTGAGCCAATCCCAGGTCTTGGACTGGGCGGCGGCGGTCTGGGTGACGGGGCCGAACTTGGCCTCATAGCGGGCCCGCCCCTCCTTCTCCAGGGCCACATACTGCCGATAGAGCTCCATGGCCTGGGCGTCGTCCTGGTGGGTGTCCAGATAAAGGCCCAGCTCGGTGAGCACGAACTCCAGGGCCTGGAGCTCGCCCAGCGCCGTCATGGGCACATTGGCGGCCTTAGCCTTGATCTTGAAGGGCAGGTTCAGGCCGGGAAAGAGCGTTCCGTTTTCCAACGCCTCGGCGTGGTCGTACTTTTGGGGCTCCTTTTGCTGGAAGGGCACGTAGGGTACGGCCAGCGGGGCGCAGGAGGGCATGGTGCCGTTGGCGTCGGGACAGACGCTGGGCATCGGCTCCATGTCCTCCCCTGGTTGATCGGGCTTGGGATACACAGTCATTCCTCCTTTGTTCGCGGAGGCTCGCGCCTCCGCCAAGCCATTCTATGCCGCCGGAATTTTTGAAGAAACGACTTTGCAAGCCAGGGCGGGGTGTGTTATAATCTTAAATAGTCTAGTTCTCCTCCCCTTCTCATAGCATTTGGGAAGGGAGGCGAGGGAATTGGGCAAAAGCGCTTTTTGGAAAATAATCTCTCTGGCGGCTCTGGGGGTTCTGGGGGCGCTGGGAGTCTGGCTGCTGGAACAAGGGCCTGCCGCCGCTACCATCGCCCAGGCGGCCCGGCCTACCGTGGTCATCGACCCGGGCCACGGCGGCGAGGATGGCGGCGCGGTGGCCGCCGACGGCACGGTGGAGAGCGCCATCAATCTGGACGTGGCCCGGCGGCTGGACGCGATCCTGACCTTCTGGGGCTGCGATACCAAGCTGCTTCGGAGCGAGGACGTCTCTCTCCACGACCCCGAGGCCCAGACCATCCGCCAAAAAAAGGTCAGCGACATCCACAACCGGGTAGCGGCTGTTAACGCTCTGCCAAACCCCCGACTCATCAGCATCCACCAGAATTTCTTCCCCCAGAGCCAGTACCACGGCGCCCAGGTCTTCTACGCCAACGGCCCGTTGGGCCAGCCCTGGGCTGTCTTGACCCAAAAAAATCTGAAGGGCTGTCTGGACGCGGAGAATAACCGCCAGGAAAAGCCCATCTCCCACGACGTCTATCTGATGAACCACATCTCCTGCCCGGCCATCCTGGTAGAGTGCGGCTTTCTCTCCAATCCCGAGGAGTGCGCCAGACTCCAGGACCCCGGCTATCAGACCGCCCTAGCCGCCGCCATTGCGGCATCCTATCTCCAGTATGCCAATGAGGAAGGGGAATCCGCCCATGTCTCCCAAAGCGAAACGGGTCTTCTACTGCACCCAGTGCGGCAATGAAACGCCCAAATGGCAGGGCCAGTGCCCGGCCTGCGGAGCCTGGAACACCATCGTGGAACAGCCCGCCGAGGTGGCGTCCAAAAAGTCCGCCTCCGCGCGGCGGACAAGCCTTGGCACGGGTTTGAATCGCCCCAGGCCCATCAAAGAGGTGGAGACCACCGACGAGCTTCGCTTCAACACCGGCATGGACGAGCTGGACCGGGTACTGGGCGGCGGCGCGGTGAAGGGCTCGCTGGTGCTGGTGGGCGGCGCGCCGGGCATCGGCAAATCCACGCTGATGCTGCAGATCTGCGACAGTCTGTGCCGCTTTGCCAACGTGCTTTATGTATCTGGAGAAGAATCGGCCCGTCAAATAAAGCTCCGCTCTGAACGGCTGAAGATCCGAAGCGAGGGGCTCTATCTCCTCAGCGAGACCAATCTGGAGGACGTCATCGAGTCGGTGAATGAGCTGAAGCCCGATGTGCTCATTGTAGACTCCATCCAGACCATGTATAACGGCGACGCCACCACATCCCCTGGCAGCGTGGGCCAGGTGAAGGAGTGCACCATGGCCCTGATGCAGCTGGCCAAGGGTCAGGGCATCACCGTCTTCGTTATCGGCCACATCAACAAAGAGGGCTCCCTGGCCGGACCAAAGGTGCTGGAGCACATGGTGGACTGCGTGCTCTATTTTGAGGGCGAGGAACATATGTCTCACCGTATTTTACGCGCCGCAAAGAACCGCTTTGGCGCCACCAATGAGATCGGCGTCTTCGAGATGGGCGACGAGGGGCTCACCGAAGTGCCCAACCCCTCCGAGGCCCTGCTTTCGGGCCGCCCCCAGGATACCCCCGGCACCTGCGTCACCTGCGTGATGGAGGGCGCCCGGCCTGTGCTGGCGGAGATCCAGGCTCTGGTGGTCCCCAGCGGCTATGGAAACGCCCGCCGTACCAGCAACGGCTTTGACTATAACCGCGCGGTGCTGCTGCTGGCGGTGCTGGAGAAGCGGGGCGGGCTGATGGTCAACGGCTGCGACGCCTACTTGAACGTCATCGGCGGGCTGTGGGTCGGCGAGCCCGCCGCCGACCTTGCCGCCGTCATCGCCCTGGCCTCCAGCTTCCGGGACAAGAACGTCCCCGGCGACCTGGCCGCCGTGGGTGAGGTGGGCCTTACCGGCGAGCTTCGGAGCGTCAGCTCCCTGTCCCAGAGGCTGGCGGAGATCCAGCGTTTGGGCTTCACCAAATGTTTGATCCCAGCACGCAGCCACGGCAAGCTCGTCGAACCCCCCGGCCTACAGCTCATCCGGGTCCGCAATATCCGCGAGGCCCTGGCCGCCATTTTGTGACGTCACAGGCACATAGTTCACGCACGGATGCTCCGGGCTTGGCTGGCCGCTGGACATAGCGCGCTTGAGATGGCAGTAGCCGTCTTTTTGGTAGAGGCAATCGCTGGTGCAGCCGATCAAGCTCATTTCAATCACCACCTGGGGGTCAGTATGGCCCTTAGGTGGTGAATTATGTTTCATGGGCCCACCGAAAAATAATAGGTGCCAAACGGGGCAAAATGTAGTATAATACTCGTTAGACATTTTTACCTTGGAAAAAGGAGACAGTTCTATGGAGCTCAAACGTGAACAGCTGGCGCCTGGGGTGTTCCTCACCGCCATTGAGACCACCAAGTTCAAAAGCGCCACGCTGTCGGCCACTTTTTTGACGCCTCTGGAGCGGGGGAAGGCCGCCGTCAACGCCATCGTGCCTTACATTTTGCGCCGGGGCTGCGAGACTTGGCCCACCATGGAGGCTGTCAGCACTCGCCTGGACGAGCTCTACGGCGGTATGCTGGAGCCCGCCGTGCGCAAGAAGGGGGAGACCCAATGTTTGGGTCTCATCGGCAGCTTTTTGGACGACGCCTACACCCTGGAGGGGGAACGTATCCTGGAGAGCGCGGCGGAGCTTTTATACGAGCTGCTGCTAAAGCCGGTGACGGAGGACGGTGCTTTTCGGAGTGAATACGTCTCCGGCGAGCGGGATAATCTGCTGCTGGCCATCCGGGCCCAGATGAACGACAAGCGGCAGTTCGCCATGCTCCGGCTGGTGCAGGAGATGTGCAGGGACGAACACTATGGCGTGGACCGGCTGGGCGGGGAGGCCGACGCGAAGGCCATCACGCCCCAGAGCGCTTGGGACGCCTATCAGGACCTTTTAGCCCACGGTGTTTTGGAGCTCCACTACTGTGGCAGCGCCAGCCTGGAGCGGGTCAAGGTGGCGCTGAGGCCCCTGGCCGACGCTTTGGCGCCGCTGCGGGGCGAGGCGGTGGAGTTGGATTGTGAGGTCCGGGGCAACCGGGCTGCCGCGGAGCCTAGGACCGTGGTGGACCACCTGGACGTGACCCAGGGCAAGCTGTGCCTGGGCTTTCGTACCAACGGGGCCTGCATCTGGAAAGAGAACTACCCGGCCCTGCTGGTCTTCAACGCCCTTTACGGCGGCACGGCGACCTCCAAGCTCTTTCTAAACGTGCGGGAGAAGCTGTCCCTTTGCTATTACGCCAGCGCTAACACCGACAGTCTCAAGGGCCTGTGCGCGGTGTCCTCGGGGGTGGAGTTCGACAAGATGCAAGAAGCCCAGGAAGAGATCCTGGCCCAGCTGGAGGCGGTGAAGGCCGGAGACTTTACGCAGGAGGATCTGCAAAGCGCTAAGCAGGCCGTGGTCAATCTCTACAAAAGCGTGCTGGACAGCCGCAGTCAGCTGGAGCAGTACTGTCTCACCGCCGCGGTGACCGGTGTATGGGACGATACGCCCGAGGAGACGGCTCGCAAGGTGGAGACGGTCACCGCCGAAGAGGTGGCGGCCATCGCCCGGGGCCTGGAGCTGGACACGGTATACCGCCTCATGGGCAAGGAGGGTTGAGAGCATGGAGGAAAAACGCTATGAACGGCTGGGCATGGACCTCTTCCACGGCCAGCTGCCCAATGGGCTCCACATTTTTGTGGACAAGCGTCCGGGCCACGGCAAGCAGTTTGCCTTTTTCGCAACCCGCTACGGCGGACTGGACATGAGGTTCAAGACCGCCCAGGGCTGGCAGGATACTCCCGCGGGGGTGGCCCACTTTTTGGAGCACAAGCTCTTTGACACCAAGGACGGCAACGCCCTGCAGCTCATGGCCGCCAACGGCGCCGACCCCAACGCCTTTACCAGCTTTGGCATCACTGGATACTTTTTCCAATGTACTCAAGGCTTTGAGGAGAATTTGAGGACCCTGCTGGGCTTTGTCACCGAGCCCTATTTCACCCCCGAGAGCGTGGCCAAGGAGCAGGGCATTATCGGCCAGGAGATCGCCATGGGCGACGACGAGGCGGAGACCGAGGTGTTTTACGATCTTTTGAAGTGCCTCTATGCCCACCACCCCATCCGCACCCATATTGCCGGCACCCAGGCGTCCATTGCCCAGATCACCGACCAGACCCTCTATACCTGCCACGGCGCTTTCTATGATCCGGGGAATATGGTGCTGACGGTGGTGGGTGATGTAGACCCCCAAAGGGTCATGGACCTGGCAAGCCAGGTGGTAACAGGGGAGGGGAAAGGCAATCCGGAGCGAGACTACGGCCCCGCCGAGCCGGAGGATGCGGTTTGCCACGACACCAGCCGCTCCATGGAGGTGTCCGCGCCCCTGTTCCAGATGGGGTTCAAGCTACCTGTGCCGGGTAACGGTCAGGCACGGCTGCGCGCCCAGCTCCTGGGCGATCTGGCCGGAGACCTGCTGGCGGGAGAGGCCAGCCCGCTTTATAACCGCCTTTACGGCCAGGGCCTGATCAACCGGGCCTTTAGCTGCGGCTATGAGGACTATCCCGGCTGCGCTTTCCTTGCCCTGGGCGGCGAGAGCCGGGACCCCGGGGCGGTCCGGGACACGGTGCTGGCCGAGTGCCGCCGCGTCGGGGCTGAGGGCTTTGAGCCCGAGCGCTTCGCACGGTGCAAAAAGGCGGCCTACGGCGGCATGGTCAGCCAGCTCAATTCCTTTGAGAATACCGCCGTGGAGCTGGCCCAGAGCTATTTTGACGGCGTGGAATACCTGACCTTCCCGGAGGTATTTCAGTCCATTACCGCCCAGGACGTACAGGACTTTGTGGCCCGGTATCTCACCGTCCAGTGCCACGCCCTGGCTGTGATCACACCGAAGGAGGAAGAGGCATGACGTCTACGGTCACCTTTCCCGGCCTGGGGCTGGAGTTCACGCTGAACCGGGTAGCTTTTTCCCTCTTTGGCAAGCCCATCTACTGGTACGGCATCATCATCGCCGCGGGCTTTTTGTTGGCGGTGTGGTTTTGCTGCAAGCGCGCGCCCAAGTTTGGCCTCACCAGCGATGGGTTGCTGGATATGCTCCTCTTTGCCGTGCCCATCGCCATCTTGGGCGCGAGGGCCTATTATGTAGTGACGGCCCTCAGCCGGGATACGGGCGAATTCCGCACCGCCTCCGGCGCCATCGACTGGCCCGCCACCATCCGCATCTGGGATGGCGGCCTTGCCATCTATGGCGGCGTCATTGCCGCGGTGGCCACGGTCATCGTTTTCTGCAAGGTCCGGCATGAGAAGATCGGGCCCTATCTGGACCTTGGCTCCTTTGGACTGCTCATCGGCCAGGCCATCGGCCGGTGGGGCAACTTTGTCAACGTGGAGGCCTACGGCTACGAGACCACGCTCCCTTGGCGCATGGGCGTGGAAAACGTCTTTGACAGCAACACCAACACCTACCTGGGCGTCCAGGAGGTCCATCCCACCTTCCTCTATGAGAGTCTTTGGAACCTGGTGGGGCTGGTACTTATGATCTGGATCGTCAAAAAGGGCTGGCGCAAGTTCGACGGCCAGATGTTCTGCGTTTACCTGGCCTGGTACGGCGTCGGCCGTGGCTGGATCGAGGGCCTGCGGCGGGATTATCTGCCCTTCTTCGACCTGTCCGTCGGCGGCGTGCCCCTCCGGGTCAGCCAGGTGCTGGCCTGGGTGTCCGCCCTTGCGGCCATCGGTTTTTTGGTCTACCATCTGGCGGTGAAAAAGCATACGCCGGAGGAATTATATGTCAATCAAATGGAGGCGAAGGAGCATGACGATCCTGGACGGGAAGGCCCTGGCGGCGAAGCGGAAGGGTGAGCTGAAGGAGAAGGTGAGCGGTCTTACGCGCAAGCCGGGTCTGGCGGTGATCTTAGTGGGGGACGACCCCGCCAGCCGGACCTATGTCAACGGCAAGAAACGAGACTGCGCCGAGTGCGGCTTTTATAGCGAGGAATATACCATGCCCGCCACGGTGTCCCAAGCGGAGCTGTTGGAGCTCATCGGAGAGTTGAACGGTCGCGCCGACATCGACGGCATCCTGGTCCAGCTGCCCCTTCCCAAGGGGCTGGACGCCACGGCGCTGCTGGACGCCATCGTGCCCGATAAGGATGTAGACTGCTTCCATCCGGTGAACGTGGGCAAGCTCTACACCGGGCAGACGGGCGGCTTTGTGCCCTGCACCCCCGGCGGGGTCATGGAGCTGCTGCATGAGTACGGCATTCAGGTGGCAGGGAAGGAGTGCGTGGTGCTGGGCCGGTCCAACATCGTAGGAAAGCCCATGGCCGCGCTGCTGCTGGCGGAAAACGGCACCGTTACAGTCTGCCACTCCAAGACGCCTGACCTGGCGCGAAAATGCGCCGCGGCGGACATTCTGGTGTCCGCCGTGGGCAAGACCGGCCTGGTGGCCGGAGATATGGTAAAAGAGGGCGCTGTGGTGGTGGATGTGGCCATGAACCGCAATGCCGAGGGCAAGCTCTGCGGCGATGTGGACTTTGACGCCGTGGCGGAAAAATGCTCCTACATCACGCCGGTGCCCGGTGGGGTGGGACCCATGACCCGGGCGGTTTTGATGGAGAACACCTACCGCTCCGCCTTGCGCCACCTGGGGCTGGAGGAATAAAAAACCGTGGCCGTCCAGCTGTTGGACGGCCACGGTGTTTGCCGCGTTTCTCTCAGCTTTTCAGACTGCGGTTGATGGCGCAGAGGATAGCCCGGAGAGAGGCCCGGTTGATGTTGTGGCTCTTGCCCACACCGAACACGTCCCGGCCCTTGGGGTCCTTGAGGTGGATGTAGCACACCGCCTGGGTATCCGCGCCGGACGCGATGGCGTGCTCTTTGTAGTCCACGAACTGGTAGCCGTCGATGGCCCCTTCGGGGAGGCTGTGCAGGGCATTGAAGAAGGCGTCGATGGGGCCGGTGCCCGTGCCGGTGACCCACATGGTCTTGCCCTTGTAGCTCACCTCGCCGTCAAAGGTGACAGCGCTGGCGTCGCCGTGCTTGGTGTCCTCCAAAAAGCGGCTGCGCTCCAGCTGGTAGGTCTTGGGAGCGGAGAGGTATTCCTGGTCAAAGAGAGCGAAGATCTGGTCGGGCTTGAGCTCGGTTCCCACCCGGTCAGTCTCCACCTGGACGATGTGGCCGAACTCCGGCTGCATGGCCTTGGGGATGTCGTAGCCGAAGGACTGCTGCATCACGTAGGCCGCGCCGCCCTTGCCCGACTGGGAGTTGATGCGGATGATGGGCTCATACTGACGGCCCAGGTCGGCGGGGTCGATGGGCAGATACGGAATTTCCCAATACTCCGTGCCGCTTTCCTTCATATAGCGGGTGCCCTTGTTGATGGCGTCCTGATGGGAGCCGGAGAAGGCGGTGAAGACCAGCTTGCCCGCGTAGGGCTGGCGGTCGCCCACAGGCATCTTGGTGCACCGCTCGTACATCTCCCGGATCGTGTTAATGTCGTGGAAGTCCAGTTCCGGGTCCACGCCCTGGGTATACATGTTCATAGCCAGAGTGACCATGTCTACATTGCCTGTGCGCTCACCGTTACCGAACAAGGTGGCCTCGATGCGCTCCGCCCCGGCCAGCAACCCCATCTCGGCGGTGGCCACGCCCTCGCCACGGTCGTTGTGGGGGTGGAGGGAGATGATAGCGCTCTTTCGAGAGGGAAGTTTGCGGATGAAATACTCGATCTCGTCGGCGAAGTAGCAGGGGATGCAGTTCTCCACCGTGGTGGGCAGGTTCAGAATGATGGGATGCTCTGGGGTGGCGTGGATGGCCTGGATGACCGCCTCGCAAATGTCCACCGCCGCGTCCATCTCCGTGCCCATGAAGCTCTCGGGGGAGTATTCATAGCGAAGGTCCATCCCGGCGTTGATGGCGTCCTGGGAGAGATCGTAGATGAGTTTAGCCGCGTCTACGGCGATCTTCTTCACCCCCTCCACATCGGTGTGGAACACTACCTTGCGCTGGAGGGTGGAGGTGGAGTTGTAGAAGTGGAAGATGACGTGCTTGGCGCCACGAATGGCCTCAAAGGTCTTTTTGATCAGGTGTTCCCGGGCCTGGACCAGCACCTGGATGGTCACGTCGTCGGGGATATGACCGCCGTCGATCAGCTCCCGGCAGATCTCATACTCGGTCTCGCTGGCGGAGGGGAAGCCGATCTCGATCTCCTTCACGCCAATGTCTACGAGGGTGTGGAAGTACTCCAGCTTCTCCTGGAGGTTCATGGGGTCCACAAGAGCCTGGTTGCCGTCCCGGAGGTCCACGCTGCACCAGACAGGGGCCTTGGTGATGCGGTTATTTGGCCAGGTGCGGTCGGGCAGGTCGATGGGCTGGAAGGGAATGTACTTTTCAAAGGACTGCTTCATGGGAAAACTCCTCCTTTTTTCGGCCGTGGGCAACAAAAAACCCCGACCAATGGCTTGGTCAGGGGCGTTAAGTCTAACGCGGTACCACCCTGTTTCCGTCCCCGGTCGCCCAGGAACGCTCACCGGCTTCTAGCAAAGCCTTGACTGGTAACGGAGCCGACCGTTCCACCTTACTGCGTTTCAGGCGGACCGCTCAGGGGCCAGTGATACACCTGCCGCCCACACCGGTTTGCACCGACCACCGGCTCTCTGAAGAGGGAAGGACAGGCCTTTTTCCCCATCATCGCGTTTGCAAGGGATAGTTTACCTGAGGAATAACGGTTTGTCAAGTCTTTTTGCTGGAGGTGCGCAAATGAAGGTATTGGCCATCGACTACGGCGACGCCCGGACGGGGATCGCCGTCTCGGACGCCATGGGGCTTTTGGCGGGGTTCACCACTGTCATCCACGGCCACAAGCCCCAGCTTGTGGCGGAGGAGATCGCCCGGCTGGCCCAGGCCCATGGCGCGGAGCGTCTGGTCATGGGCTACCCCAAGAACATGGACGGCACCGAGGGACCTCGGGCGGAGCTCTACCGGGACTTTGCCAAGTTGGTAGAGGAGGTCTCGGGGATGGAGGTGGTACTCTGGGACGAGCGGCGGACCACCGTGGACGCTCACCGCATCCTCACCGAGACGGGCAATCGGGGCAAAAAACGCAAGGAGAAGGTGGACGCCGTGGCGGCCTCCCTCATTTTGGAGGGCTACTTGGGCTTTTTGCGGAACAATTCGTGAAGGCCCACGAAGAGTAAAAAGACGCCAAAGCACTTGCGAAGAACGGTCACGTCCAAGGACGTGGCCAGCCAGGCCGCCACAGCGGTGCCCGCCAGGCCGCAGAGAATGGCGGGCCAGGCGGCGGACTTGTCCAGATAGCCGTTTTTCCTGTGGTAGACAAGGGCGGAGGCGGCGGTGGGCAGAAAGTATAAAAGATTGATGCCCTGGGCCAGGTCCTGCTCCACCCCGGCCAGACTGGTCATATAGATCAGCAGCAGTGTGCCGCCGCCGATGCCGAAGCCGGAGAGCACGCCGGTGGCAAGGCCGGCCAATAGGGGAATGACAAAGCTCATGCCGTCAGCGAGGTCCAGGCGCCGTAGAGGATGAACAGGGCGAACACCCGCCGCAGCCAGTCTACATTCAGGCCCTTGAAGAGCTTACCCCCCAGAAAGCCCCCGGCCAGGCCGCCCAGCAGATAGGGCAGAGCGGTCATCACATCTAGGCTGCCCCGGAATAGGTAAATGGCAGAGGATAGCGCGCATAAGGGCAGGATGATGAGGACGGAGTTGGCAAAGGCCTTCCGCTGGGAGAGCCCGCAGGGCCCTGCCAGCATGGGGACCAGCACCATACCGCCGCCTCCGCCGAAAAAGCCGTTGGCGATCCCCGCCAACGCACCCGCCACGCCGCACCAGATCTTGTTGACTTTGCCAGAGCTGGACCCACCCAGTCCCTTCATATCAAAACGCCCCTTCCCGCCGTAGTATGGCAGGGAAGGGGCGTTTTCATGCCTGCTGGCAGAGGTCCATGACCACCTGGCCGCCCAGAATGAGACCTGCGCAGCCCGGGACCCAGGCTACGCTGCCGGGCAGGTCCCGCCGGCCAGGCGGCGGCGCTTCGTCGGCGGCCTGGGCCTTTTGGGGAAGCTCCGGGGAAAAGACCACCTTGTGGTGACGGATGCCCCGGCGGCCCAGCTCCTTGCGGATGATCCGGGCCAGATGGCAGCCGCTTGTTTTGGAGATGTCGGCCACCCGGAACTGGGTGGCGTCCACCTTGTTGCCGGTGCCCAGCGCGGAGATGATGGGAACGCCCCGGCTCAGGGCCGTTTCGATCAGATCCAGCTTGCAGCTGACCAGGTCGATGCAGTCTACGATGTAGTCGTAGCGGGTGGCAAAAAACTCCTCCCGGGTGTCGGCACAGTAGCGAAAGACCCAGGGCCGGACCGCGCAGGCGGGGTTGATGGATAAAACTCGCTCCGCGGCCGCCTGGGCCTTGGGCTTGCCCAGGGTGTCCGTTGTGGCCAGGAGCTGGCGGTTGAGGTTCGTCTCGCCCACCTCGTCCTGGTCGATCAGCGTCAGCGCCCCCACGCCAGAGCGGGCCAGAGCTTCCACGGCGTAGCCGCCTACGCCGCCCAGGCCCAGCACAGCCACGTGGGCCTTTGCCAGCCGCTCCATGGCACGGTCGCCCAGTACCAGCGCGGTGCGGGAAAAAGATCCATTCATCGTGGTCCACCTCCCTGAGAAAAGAAGGCGGACGGCTTGGAAAGCCGTCCGCCGGTTTCGACAAATGATCGGTCAGGACAGGCCCACGTCGGACCAGCCCGAGCCCTCCTGGGCCTCATGTCCGGCCTCCGCGTTCTCCATAAAGGCGGTCTGTTCCTCCTCGCCCTTGGCCTTGTCGGCGGCGTCCATCCAGGCGGGGCGGTGGAGGGCCTGGAAGTACATCACGTGCCAGCCAAAGTCGGTCTGAACAAGGCCGGTCTCGCCCTCGGTGCGGGCGGGATCGAAGATCCAATCCTCAAAGGGCTTGACCATGTCGCCCTTGGCGACCTTTTCGTAGAGACCGCCGGGGGTGCCCAGGGGGCCGGCGTCAGTTCGCTGGTCCTCGGGGACGTTCTCGGGCCACTCGCCGTTGGGGTTGCGGCCATCGCCGGAGTACCGCTCGGCCAGGATGCCAAAGGCCTCGGCAGTCTTCTCCCCGGCGTTATACTCGTCCAGCCAGGACTGGGCCTTGGCATGGGCGGCTTCCTTTTCGGCGTCGGTGTAGACATGGGTGCCGTTCTCATCGTGCTGATGTTCCACGGTCTCGTCGGCCTCATAGGAGGCCAGGATGTGACGCACGTCCACGGTGGGATCGTTGGAGAGATAACGGTTGTGGAACTGGACCACATAGTAAGCGGTGCCCTCCAGCTCAAAGACGTCCACGTCGCCGTCCTGGCGGCTGTCGTCCATGATCCACTCGGCATAGGGTGCGGAGCTGAGAGTGGTGCCGATAACGCCGGTGCGGGGGGAAGCGGTAAGACCCTGCTCGGTGGCCACAGCGGAGAAGGTGGTATCGGCTCCAGCGGCCTTGACGGCTGCCAGGAAGGCGTCAGCCTTGGTCTTGGCGTCGGCCAGAGCGGCGGCCTTGGCCTCGTCTGTGGCCTCGATGGCGTTGCCGTCGGCGTCGGTGTCAGCGGCGGAGCCGTCAAAGTAGACGTAGTCGTAATCATAGCTGTCCAGCTTGCCGGGGTTGGCGTCGTAGTAGGCCTGGAGCTCCTCATCGGAGTAGCCGGTCATCTTGGCGGTGCTGGTGTTCAGATAGTCGGAGGCCAGAATGTTCATCTCCAGGTTGTCCAGGTAGGTGCCGTAGGTCATATTCCGGCCGTAGATCCGCTTGAGATAGGCGTCTCGGCTGCCGAAGTTGTACTGCTTGACCGAGGAGTCCAGTTCCTCAAGGGCCTGGTCCAGCTGGGTCTGGGCATCCTCGGAGAGGGTGTAGCCCGCGGCGGTGGCGGCGTCGTAGAGGGCGCAGATCTGGGTGGCGTTGGTCTTGGCCTGCTCCTTGAAGTAGTCGTGGAAGGTCTGGCCAGTGGTCTTGTCATAGACCTGGTCCTTGGGATCCAGGGAGGCGTCGTAGGTGGTGGTGTACTCAACGCCCGCACTGGCATACATCTGGGCCATGTACTGCTCTTGGTTGACGTAGTAGTTCATGGCGCTGTGGTAGTAGTAATCCATATCCACCACCGACAGCTTGTGCTCGCCTACGGTGAGGGCGGTGGTGTGGCGGGAGAAAATGCCGGAGTTCCATACCAGCAGTAGCACCACCAGCGCGACGGCCACAATGCCGCCTATGATGGCCAGGATCTTGTTGCGCCGCTTGGCCTGGCTGGCCTTCAACTCCTGCTTCTGACGCTCGGTCATGCCCACCTCAGCCTGCTGGGCGCGACGCTCGGATTTCTTCTTTGCTCCGCTCATTGGGTCATTCAGTCCTCTCGTTTGTATTGAAATTAGGATACGCATTTTTTCATGCCGATATATTATAACGAATTACGGGGCTATAAGCAAGAGTAAAATTTGCTTTTTCCCGTAATGTTTACAAATTATTTGAAAAAGGCAATAAAAACGGCTCAGTCTTCACGACTGAGCCGTACCCGCTTTGGCCGTGTAGGCCTTATTAAAACCTGCACAAGATGGCAGGTGGGTCGCCTCCGCGCCACTTTACCGCTCCCAACGTCCATTGCCGGTCTGAGCCGGAACGGGAGGTCTGCGAGCCATGGCGTGAGTACCGGCGTCCCATATTAAAAATGTGGGTTAATAAGAAACCCATCACGCACCAAGCAGGCGGAAATGATCGTTATTCTTCCTCTTCGTCGGCAAAGAGCTGTTCCATAAAGCGGTCGTAGACCTCGTTTAACTCCTCGTCGGTGTCCGGCGTGGACAAAAGCTCCTCGCCGTTTTCCACCACGACCTTCAGGATCACCAGCTCGGCCTCCTGCTCCTCGCCCTCAGGCAGATCGTCCTCGGCCATGTCGGCGGGGAAGAAGGCCATGTACTGTACGCCGTTATGCTCCAGCGCGTCCACGAACTCCAGCTCGATGTCGTTGCCGTCCTCGTCGGTGACGGTGATGAAATCCGGGCCAAATTCGTCGCCCATGGGACTCACCCCTCTCATGGTTTTCCTACGGTTATATTCTACCAGCATCCGGGCAAAAATGCAAGACGGCGCTAGGCCAAAATTTGCCGCCGGATTTTGGCAAAAGCGGACATGGGCAAGGGGTGGACAAGATGGAAAAAAGTTGCTATAATAACCTACGTATATGCACACGCGCTTCCGCCCTCGGACGCAACTTGAGGTGAAAAACGATGTCAGATTTTTATAAAGCTCCCGATCTGAACGACCGTGACGAGCCGCGCCGTACTGGCGATGGACCTCGGCGCTCTGACGCCGGCGCACAGCGCCGGTCCGCCAACCCGCCCAGAAGGCGCCGCAGGAAGAAGGACCCGTGGCGTACAGTAGGCAGGGTGGTGGGCACCTTCTTGCTGGTCTGTCTGACCACCAGTCTGCTGCTGGCGTGCTTCGCGGCGGTATACATCAACTCGGTCATTATCCCCGAGGCCCAGCGGCAGGACTACCTGGGCAATATGTCTACCGCCCAGACCTCTATTATGTACTACACCGACGAAAACGGCGCCAGTCAGCCCTACCTGACTCTTTCCAGCGACCAAAACCGCCAGTGGGTCAGCTATGAAGATCTGGAGAAGACCCATCTGGTAGACGCGCTGATCGCCATCGAGGACAAGCGGTTCTACGACCATAACGGCGTGGACTGGCTGCGCACAGGCCGGGGCGTTTTGAATATGTTTACCGGCGGCTCCATCCAGGGCGGCTCCACCCTGACCCAGCAGCTGATCAAGAACATCACCGGGGAGAATCAGGTCACGGTCAAGCGTAAGATCCTGGAGATCTTCCGGGCCCTGGACTTTGAGAAAAACCACTCCAAAGAGCAGATCATTGAGTGGTATCTGAACCTGATCTACTTGGGCGAGCGGTGCTATGGCGTGGGCGCGGCCAGTTGGGCCTACTTTGGCAAGGACGTCACCGAGCTGAGCCTGGCCCAGTGCGCCAGCCTGGTGGGCATCACCAACAACCCCTCCCGCTATGATCCCTACCTCAACAAAAACGCCGAGGTCACAAACGACCAGGCCAACCGGAACCGTGCCAAGCTGATCCTGGGCCAGATGCTGGACCAGGAGAAGATCGACCAGGCGGCCTACGACGCGGCCTGCGCCGAGGTGGAGACCATGGAGTTCGTCATGGGCTCGGTGGAGGGTGGGTCCACTACGGTGTATAACTGGTATCAAGACCAGGTCATCGACGACGTCATCAACGACCTGATGGACGAGTACGGCTGGTCCAGCGAGATCGCCAGCCGCAAGCTCTACTATGGCGGTCTGTCCATCTACACCAATGTGGATCTGCGTATCCAGGGTATTGTGGACGAGGTATACTCCGACCGCTCCAATCTAAACTACGTCTCCAACTCCGGCCAGCCCATGCAGTCGGCCATCGTCATTCTGGACGACCGGGGCAGGGTAGTGGCCCTGTCCGGCGGTATTGGCGACGACAAGACCAAAAACCGCGCCTGGAGCCGGGCCAGCGATACCAAGCGGCCCTCGGGCTCGTCCATCAAGCCCCTTTCGGTATACGCCCCCGCTATGGAGATGGGCTTTATCACGCCATACAGCGTCTCGGATGACGTGCCCTACCAGGTGCTGAACGGCTCGGCCTGGCCCAAGAACGCGGTGGGCTATTATCGGGGGCTGGACACCATCTCCCACGCTGTGGAGCAGTCTCACAACACTGTTGCGGTGCGGATACTGGGCGACTATGTGACGCCCCAGGCGTCCTTTGACTTTTTGGAGCAGCGCTTCCATCTCACCAGCCTGGTCCGGGAGCAGTGGATCAACGACAAAAAGTACAGTGACGAGGCCCTGGCGCCGCTGGCTCTGGGTGGCCTGACCAAGGGCGTCTCCGTCTACGAGATGGCCGCCGCCTACGCCACCTTCCCCAGTATGGGCCGGTATGTGCCCCCCCGGACCTACTCCAAGGTGGTGGACGCCGACGGCACGGTGCTGCTGGACCGTACCGGCGACGGGGAGTATGTCATTAAGGAAAGCACCGCGTTCTATATGAATAATATGCTCAAGGGTGTGGTGACAAACGGCACTGGCCGGGACGCGGCCTTCTCAGGTATGACCATTGCCGGCAAGACGGGCACCACCACAGCCCAAAAGGACCTCTGGTTTGTGGGCTACACGCCCTATTACACTGCCGCCGTCTGGGTGGGCTATGACCGGCAAGAGCGCCTGGGCAACATCGGCCATCCCCAGAATATCCTCTGGAAAAAGGTCATGAGCCGGGTCCATGAGGGCCTTTCTGACAAGGACTTCTCCCAGCCTGTGGGCGAGGAGGTGGTCACGGCCAGCTACTGTTTGGACAGCGGTCTGGCTCCCACCGCGGCGTGCGCCGCCGACGCCCGGGGGAGTCGGGTGGCGACGGGCTACTTTATCCGCGGCGATGAGCCCAAAAAAGCCTGCGATCGCCATGTGGAGATCCAAATCTGCACCGACGATCCCTATCGAAACGAGGAGACCGGCGAGGAGACCGGGCGCTACCATCTGGCCGGGGAGTTTTGCCCGGAGGAGAGCGTGAAGACGGTGTCCGTGCTGGACTATTACCGGGAAGGGGCTGCGGCCATGGCTGGCACTTCCGATTCCGGCGCGCTGCTGGGCAGCTATAAGCAGGGGGGAAGCTGTACTGTTCACGACGCCAACTGGGTCCCCGGCGCGGATCCCTTCGATCCCAATGATCCCTCCACCTGGCCGGTGGACGACCCGGACTTTGACATCAACGACCCCTCCACCTGGCCCCTTACCGTGCCCGATGTGAATGACCCCACCGTCACCGATCCGCCTGCGGTCAACCCCAGCGACCATCCCCAGCCGCCTGTCACCGAGCCGCCCCACTCCGCCGAGCCCACCCAGGGCCCGCCGGACGACCCCTATATCCCCGTGGGCATCCCCGATAACTGATTCTTCGCCGCCGGAAAGGCATATGTCTTTCCGGCGGCGCCTTTCTGTCCGGCGCCGGATTTGTGCGCTTTGGATAGTTTTTTGGAGATCGGGGCCGGAAAAATGGTGGCTTTCCCAAAGGGGTTTCCATTGCATTTCCCGGCTGGCTATGTTAAAATAATGTACGTTCTCTAGCAACAAATGCCCTTGTACCAAAGACACTTGGAAAGCGAGGTCGAGGTGAGACCGTGGCGCAAACAGGGAAATACTATATTGTAGACAGCGCTGTTTTGCCCGAGATCTTTATTCGGGTGGTAGAGGCCAAGCGGCTTTTGGACACCGGTGAGGCGGCCACCATCAACCAGGCTGCCGCCAAGGCCGGGATCAGCCGCAGCGCGTATTATAAATATAAGGATATGGTCCGGCCCTTTCACGATATGCTCAGCGGCCGCATCGTCACAGTACGGCTGACGCTGAAGGACCAGCCGGGGGTGCTGTCCGATGTGCTCAACATCATTGCCTCTCTGGGCGGAAACCTGCTCACCATCAACCAGTCCATTCCCTCCGGCGGCGCTGCGGCGGTGGCGGTGAGTGTGGAGACCTCGGACCTGACGGTATCGCTGGAAGAGCTTTTGACCCGTACGGCACAGGTAAACGGGGTATTGAAATATGAGACTTTGGCAGGACAATAGGAGGAACAAAAGATATGACACAGGTTGCCATCCTTGGATTTGGCGTAGTAGGCTCCGGCGTGGCCGAGGTCATCCGCCGCAACAATGGACCCATCACCGCCCGGGCCGGCGCGGGCTTTGAAGTCAAGTATATCCTGGATCTGCGGGACTTTCCCGACAGCCCCTACGCGGACCGTGTGATCAAGGATTTTAACCTCATCGAGCAGGACCCGGAGGTGGAGATCGTCATCGAGACCATCGGCGGGTGCAAGGCGGCCTACGACTTTACCAAGCGGGCTCTGCAAGCGGGCAAGAGCGTGGTCACCTCCAACAAGGAACTGGTGGCCCAGCACGGCTACGAGCTTTTGAACCTGGCCCAGGAAAACAAGGTCAGCTACCGTTTTGAAGCCAGCGTAGGCGGCGGTATTCCTATTTTGCACCCGCTGTCTCAATGCCTGGCCGCCAATAAGATCACCGAGGTCCAGGGCATTTTGAACGGCACCACCAACTATATCCTCACCCATATGTTTGGCACCGGTATCTCCTTTGACGAGGCCCTGAAGCAGGCCCAGCAGCGGGGCTATGCCGAGCACGACCCCACCGCCGACATCGAGGGCATCGACGCCTGCCGGAAGATCTGCATCCTGGCCGCCATCGCCTTTGGCCGCCACGTCTATCCCGACCAGGTGCCCACCGAGGGCATCACCAAGATCACCCTGGCCGACGTGTCCTACGCCTACGCCGCGGGCATGAAGGTCAAGCTGTTGGGCCGGGCCATCTGGCAAGAAAGCGGCAAGGTCATGGCCTATGTGGCCCCCCATTTTGTCTCTATCCACAACCCCCTGGCCGGTGTGGAGGACGTGTTCAACGCCATCACCGTCCGGGGCAACGCCATCGGCGATGTGATGTTCTATGGCCGGGGCGCGGGGATGCTGCCTACAGCCTCCGCCGTAGTGGCCGACGTCATCGACGCCAAGCAGCATGAGCGCACCCGCCGTTTCCTGGGCTGGGACGACGGCGGGGAGGACTATGTGGTGGGGCCCGAGACCTTGGTGACCCAGTGGTTTTTGCGGCTGGAGGGCTCCATCCGGGACTGGGGCTGCTTGGGCCCGGTCACCAGTCTGGCCCGGGCCGGCGCCGGCGCCCAGTGCGACGAGGTGGGCGTGATCACCGAGCCCATGAGCCAGCTGGAGCTACAAAAGCGCCTGACCGGACGCAAGGCCCTTAGCGCCATCCGGGTGCTGAACGAGACCCCGGACTTGGCATAAGCGCGGGCATGCGGTCCGGTAGCATAGGACCATTGGACGAAAGGCCGAGCCTGGCATAAAATAAGGTTGACGCCAAGACTTTGATTCTCAGCGGCCCGCGGGCCGGGAAGGTTGGGTTATTATGGGACTTATCGTACAGAAATTCGGCGGCAGCTCGGTGGCTGACGCCGACCGGGTGAGAAACGTCGCCCGGATCATCACCGAGACCTACCGCAGAGGCCATAAGGTCGTGGTGGTCCTCTCCGCCCAGGGCGACACCACCGACGACCTGATCGCCAAGGCTATGGAGATCAACCCCAAGGGCTCCAAACGGGAGATGGATATGCTCCTGTCCACCGGTGAGCAGATCTCCTGCGCACTGTGCGCCATGGCCATCGAGGCTATGGGCTACCCGGTGATCTCCCTTACCGGCTGGCAGGCCGGTATTCGGACCAACTCCGCCTACGGCAACGCCCGCATCAAACGGGTGGTGCCCGAACGGATCCAGACCGAGCTGGACAAAAACGCCATCGTCATCGTCACCGGCTTCCAGGGCATCAATAAGTATGATGACGTGACCACCCTGGGCCGTGGCGGCTCGGATACATCCGCGGTGGCGCTGGCCGCCGCGCTCCACGCCGATCTCTGCCAGATCTACACCGATGTGGACGGCGTCTACACCGCCGACCCCCGGATGGTGCCCAACGCCCGCAAGTTGGAGGAGATCACCTTCGACGAGATGCTGGAGCTGGCGTCCCTGGGCGCCCAGGTACTCCACAACCGCTCGGTGGAAATGGCAAAGCGCTATAACGTCAATCTGGAGGTCATCTCCAGCTTCTCCGGCCAGCCGGGGACCAAAGTGAAGGAGGTTGCAAAAAACATGGAAGAGACGCATATTTCTGGTGTGGCAAAGGACAAGAACGTAGCCCGCCTGGCCCTGGTGGGTCTGGAGGATGAGCCGGGCATCGCCTTTAAGATCTTCTCGCTGCTGGCCCGGAGCGGCATCAATGTGGACATCATTCTCCAGTCCATCGGCCGGGAGGACACCAAGGACATCAGCTTCACCGTGGTAAAAAGCGATATGGAGGCGGCCCAGAAGGTCCTGGAGGAGAACAAGGACATCATCCACTTTGACCATATCGATGTCTCGGGCAACATCGCCAAGGTCTCCATCGTCGGCGCGGGCATGATCAACAACCCCGGCGTGGCCGCCACCATGTTCGAGGCCCTCTTTAACGCGGACATCAACATCCATATGATCTCCACCAGCGAGATCAAGGTCTCCGTGCTGGTGGACGCCAACGACGCCGACCGGGCCGTCCAGGTGGTCCACGACAAGTTTTACGGCGAGCTGGGTAAATAATCCTTGACAAGACAGCTCCGGCGTGCTAAAATACCTCTTACCTATGGAAAGGGCTTCTTTTTTGCGGGCATTTTTACGGTGTATGCCGGCAAAACCCTTTCACAAACGCATAGGGAGGCAATGCGCCGGACTGCACCGTAACGCTGACAAAGAGGGTAGTATGCCCTTTTGCGTTGCTGGGTCCGGCCTCCGCCGGACCCAGCTTTTTTATGCTTGGCCCGGCAAATACGAAAAGGAGGTGCCGAACAGTGGCAAAAGCTGGAAACCGCGTGAAGATCGTTCTGCGCTGCACCGAGTGCAAGCAGCGCAACTACCAGACCAACAAGAACAAGAAGAACACCCCTGACCGTCTGGAGCTGAAGAAGTACTGCCCCTTCTGCAGAAAGCACACCGTCCACAACGAAACCAAGTGACCTGCCCTCCAAAGGCGCACTAAGAAAGAAGGGTATGTGAAAAATGTCTGAGCAAGAAAAGTTGCCTGAGAATCAGGTTCAGGACGCCAAGCCCGCCAAGGCGGACAAGGCCGCCAAGCCCGCCAAGAAGAAGCAGGGCTTCTTCGGCAAGATCGCCCGCTGGTTTAGGGAGATGAAGAGCGAGCTGAAGAAGGTCCAGTGGCCCACCTGGAAGCAGACCTGGAACAACACGCTGACCGTCATCGTCTGCGTGATCATCGTGGGTATCTTCCTGTGGGTCTTCGACCTGGTGGCACGTTGGATCATCGACGCTCTGCTGGCCTGGGCTGGCAAGGGCTGAGAGGGATAGCGCCATGGCAGAGAGCGCGAAGTGGTACGTGGCCCATACCTATTCTGGATATGAGAATACCGTGGCCGCCACCATTGAAAAAGCGGTGGAAAACCGCAATATGCACGACCTGATCCAGGAGATCAACATCCCCATGGAGACCGTCACCGAGATCACCGACAACGGACCCAAGACCTTTGAGCGTAAGGTCTTTCCCGGCTATGTGCTGGTGAAGATGGTGATGACCGACGAAGCGTGGCACCTGGTGCGCAACATCCGCGGCGTTACCGGCTTCGTGGGCGAGGGCAACAACAAGCCCATCCCCCTCACCGAAGAGGAGATCGCCAACCTGGGTGTGGAGAAAAAGCACGTGGAGGTCGCCTACGAGCTGGGCGATAACGTGAAGATCACCGACGGCGCTTTGGAATCCTTCCTGGGCACCGTGGAGGAGATCGACCTGGAGCGCGGCAAGGTCAGCGTCAAGGTCTCCATGTTTGGCCGGGACACCCCGGTGGAGCTGGAGCTGGACCAGATCGAGCGCGTGGACTGACAACCATTCCCCGCCGTGGGAGGAGCCGGGCACGGCTCCGCCAAACCACATTTCATCTAGGAGGTGCTTTCAGTGGCACAGAAAGTAGTAGGTTACGTTAAATTGCAGATCCCCGCGGGCAAAGCGACGCCCGCTCCCCCCGTTGGCCCCGCTCTGGGCCAGCACGGCATCAACATCGCCGGCTTTACCAAGGAGTTCAACGAGCGCACCAAGAACGACATGGGCATGATCATCCCCGTGGTCATCACCGTCTATGCCGACCGCTCCTTCACCTTCATCACCAAGACCCCTCCCGCCGCCGTTCTCATCAAGAAGGCCTGCAACCTGGAGAAGGCCTCCGGCGTGCCTAACAAGGAAAAGGTCGCCACCATCAGCAAAGAGGACGTCCGCAAGATCGCGGAGACCAAGATGCCCGATCTGAACGCGGGCAGCATCGAAGCCGCCATGAGCATGATCGCCGGGACCGCCCGTTCCATGGGCGTCGTGGTGGGCGACTAAAGGAGGGATCAGCATGAGCAGAGGAAAGAAATATGTCGACAGCGCCAAGCTGATCGACCGCAGTGTACAGTACGACGTGGCCGAGGCCATGGACCTGGTGGTCAAGACCGCCAAGGCCAAGTTTGACGAGACCGTGGAGCTCCATGTGAAGTTGGGCGTCGACTCCCGTCACGCCGACCAGCAGGTCCGCGGCGCCATCGTCCTGCCCCACGGCACCGGCAAGACCCAGCGTGTGCTGGTCTTCGCCAAGGGCGACAAGGCCGAGGAGGCCAAGGCTGCCGGCGCCGACTATGTGGGCGAGATGGACCTGGTGGAGAAGATCCAGAAGGAGAACTGGTTCGACTTTGACGTGGTGGTCGCCACCCCTGACATGATGGGCCTTGTGGGCCGTCTGGGTAAGGTGCTGGGCCCCAAGGGCCTGATGCCCTCTCCCAAGGCTGGCACCGTCTCTCCCAACGTGGGTCAGGCCGTCAGCGAGATCAAGGCCGGTAAGGTGGAGTACCGTCTGGACAAGACCAACATCATCCACTGCCCCATCGGCAAGGTGTCTTTCGGCGCTGAGAAGCTGGCTGAGAACTTCAACGCTCTCATGTCCGCCATCCTCAAGGCCAAGCCCGCCGCCGCCAAGGGCCAGTACGTCCGCTCCTGTGTGTGCGCCAGCACCATGGGCCCCGGCGTGAAGATGAACGCGGCCAAAATGGTCTAAATAGCAGCGCTACAAACAGGGACAGCCAGCGGCTGTCCCTGTTTTTTCTATGGAGAGGGGAGAGCACAAAACACAGTGTTTTTCCAAAGAAAGTGTTGACAAATCAAGGAATGGCTGTTATAATTCTCTTCGTGTTCTGAGACAGCAGGCTCCCGCCAGGGATAAGACCCGCCGAGAATGCAGCAATGGAATTACCGCTTTGCCATGCTGTTTTCGTGTGCCTGGAACACGAAAGCGGCATTTTACTTTATATGGAGGTGAAACAATATGCCCAATGCTAAGATCCTGAGTGAGAAGAAGGCCATCGTGGCCGCTCTGGAGGAGAAGCTGAAGGCCGCCGCTTCCGGCGTGCTGGTGGACTACAAGGGCCTCACCGTGGCGGAGGACACCGAGCTGCGCCAGGAACTGCGCAAGAACGGTGTGGACTACGCCGTGGTGAAGAACACCATGGTCCGCTTCGCTCTGGACGACACCGGCCTTGGCGAGCTGGACGAGCATCTCCACGGCACCACCGCTCTGGCGGTCTGCGCCGAGGACCCCATCGCTCCCATGCGCGTCATCAACAAGTTCTCCAAGAAGTTCAACGGCGAGAAGTTCATCATCAAAGCCGGCTTTATGGACGGCAAGGTCCTGCCCATCAACGACATCATGGCCCTGGCCGAGCTGCCCTCCAAGGAGACCCTGCAGGCCCAGGTCATGGGTACCATGCTGGCGCCCATCACCAGCCTGGCCATCGTCATCAAGGCCATCGCCGAGAAGGGCGGCGGCGCTGCCGCCGTGGCCGCTAAGCCCGCTGAGGAGGCTGCCCCCGCCGCTGTGGAAGCGCCTGCCGAGGCTCCCGCTGCTGAGGAGGCCCCTGCCGCCGAGGCTGCCCCTGCTGAGGCTCCCGCTGAGGAAGCCCCCGCCGCGGAGTAAGTTCCGCAACCAAACATTGAAATCACACCACATAAATAGGAGGTAAAACAAAATGGCTAGTGAGAAGATTGCTGCCCTGATCGAAGAAGTGAAGGGCCTGACCGTTCTGGAGCTCAGCGACCTGGTCCACGCTCTGGAGGAGGAGTTCGGCGTTTCCGCCGCCGCTATGGCTGCTCCCGCCGCTGGCGGCGCTGCTGCCGGTGGCGCTGCCGCCGAGGAGAAGACCGAGTTCGACGTGGTGCTGGCTGACGTCGGCGCCGAGAAGATCAAGGTCATCAAGGCTGTTCGTGAGATCACCGGTCTGGGCCTGGCCGAGGCCAAGGCTCTGGTGGAGTCTGCCCCCAAGGCTGTCAAGGAGGCCGTGGGCAAGGACGACGCCGAGGAGATGAAGAAGAAGCTGGAAGAGGCCGGCGCCAAGGTCGAGCTGAAGTAAGAAACCGAAGTGTGAGCGTAGGCACGCAGGTCCGGATGGACCGGAGCGAGGGCGAGGGCAGGGGCCGCAAGGCCCCGGAGACCAGCCCGAGCGGAGGGAAGCCGGACCGTCAGCGTGCCCAACGCGAACATGACAGCTTCTTTTCCCAACACAAGCCACAAAACAGGTCGCCCAGCGGGCGGCCTGTTTATTTTTGTGGCAGTCCAGCGTCCACTTTGATCGGTCTGACTTGACAGATGCAAGAAAAATACCTATAATACATAGAATGTACCCCGCTGTATGCGAGGACGAAGATTTGGCAGTTGATTGCCAAATGTATAGAAAGGTGTGTTAGACCACATGGCCGCAAAGGAATTCAAGCTGAGTGCCGACCGTTTAAAGGCGTTGCAGGAAGAGCTGAACTATCTGAAGACTGTCCGGGAAAAAGAGGTGGCCGACCAGATCAAGGAGGCCCGCTCCTTTGGCGACCTCAGCGAGAACAGTGAGTACGACGAGGCCAAGAACGAGCAGGGCAAGCTCTACTCCCGCATCGCGGAGCTGGAGGGCATCCTGAGTAACTACGTCATCATTGAAGACCATGCCAAGGACCCCGACGCCGTTCGTCTGGGCAGCCGCATCACCGTGAAAGACCTGGAATTCGGGGATACCGAGACCTACCAGGTGGTGGGCTCTCAGGAGGCCGACCCCATGAACGGCCGTATTTCGGAGGAGTCTCCCTTCGGCAAGGCCCTGCTGGGCCACAAGGTAGGGGACAAGGTCACCGTAGAGGCCCCCAACGGCGCGGTGCGCTACGAGATCGTCAAGATCGAGAAGTAAGAAACCTAAGGATAGGAGAATCGTCATGGCAGAGGAGAAAAACCGCCAGAGCCAGCAGAGCGAGCCCTCGCTTTCCGAGCTTTTGAAGATCCGCCGGGACAAGCTGGCCGAGCTGCAGACCGCCGGAGAAGACCCCTTTCAGGTCACTAAGTTCGTCTGGGACGCCACCTCCCAGCAGATCAAAGATAACTTTGACGCCATGGAGGGGAAGCCTGTTAAGGTGGCGGGCCGTCTGATGAGCAAGCGGGGCATGGGCAAGGTGTCCTTCTGCGACCTCCAGGACCGGGATGGCCGCATCCAGCTCTACGCCCGGCAAGACGAGATGGACGAGGCGGTCTATAAGAAGTTCAAGAAGTTCGACATTGGCGATATTGTCGGCGTGGAGGGCGAGGTGTTCCGCACCCAGCGGGGCGAGATGAGCGTCCGGGCCCGGAGCATCACGCTGCTTTCCAAGTCTTTGCTGCCCCTGCCCGAGAAGTTCCACGGCCTCCAGGATAAGGAACTGCGCTATCGCCAGCGCTATGTGGACCTCATCGTTAACCCTGAGGTCAAGCGAAACTTCATCATCCGCTCCAAGTTTATCAAGCACGTCCGGGACTTCATGGATGGCCGGGGCTATATTGAGGTGGAGACTCCGGTGCTGAACACCATCTCCGGTGGCGCAACCGCCCGGCCCTTTATCACCCACCACAACACCCTGGATATCGACATGTATATGCGTATCGCCACCGAACTGCCCTTGAAGCGGCTCATCGTGGGCGGTATGGACCGGGTCTATGAGATCGGCCGCATTTTCCGCAACGAGGGCATGGACCCCAAGCATAACCCGGAGTTCACCACCATCGAGCTCTACCAGGCCTACGCCGACTTCAACGATATGATGGATCTGTTCGAGGACCTGCTGTCCTCCGCGGCCCAGAAGCTCCTGGGCACCTATCAGGTCCAGTGGCAGGGAGAGGACATCGACCTGACCCCTGGCTGGCCCCGCATGCCGATGCATGAGGCGGTGAAGCAGTACTGCGGCATCGACTTTATGGCCATCTCCTCTGACGAGGAGGCGGTGGCCGCCGCCAAGTCCATCGGCGTAGAGCTGCCTGAGACGGCGGACAAGACCTGGGGCAACGCCCTTTACGAGTGCTTTGACCAGAAGGTAGAGGAGAAGCTCATCCAGCCTACCTTTATCACCATGCACCCGGTGGACGTCTCGCCGCTGGCCAAGCGCTCTCCGAAGGATCCCCGGCTGACGGAACGGTTTGAGCTGTTCATCTGCCACAGCGAGATGGGCAACGCCTTCTCCGAGCTCAACGACCCCATCGACCAGCGCCAGCGGTTCCAAAAGCAGGTGGAGCTGCGGGACAAGGGTGACGACGAGGCCGGGATGATGGACGAGGACTTCCTCAACGCTTTGGAGTACGGTATGCCCCCTACGGGCGGCCTGGGCATCGGCATCGACCGTTGCGTTATGCTCCTTACCGGCGCCGACTCCATCCGGGACGTCATTTTGTTCCCCACCATGAAACCCACGGATCGATAAGCAAAACCGAAAAAACAGCGACAGAGTTCACCACTCTGCCGCTGTTTTGCTGACATCTGCCCGGCGAAGAGCGCCGGAAAGGGAAGGAGACGGGACCTATGGACCCCAAAACGCGCGAGTATAACCTGGAATACCCGGAGCTGACCATGTATCAGATGGTAGAGCGGGTGGCCCGGGAGCACCCCAAGGCGGTGGCTTACGAGTTTTATGGCCGCAAGACGCCTTATGAGGACTTTGTCTACCGCATCCGGCGCGCCGCCAAGGCCTTTTTGGCCCTGGGTATTGGAGCGGGGGATGTGGTCACCATCTGTATGCCCAATACTCCCCAGGCCCTAGATTGCTTTTACGCCCTCAACCGCATCGGCGCCATCTGCAACATGGTCCATCCGCTATCGGCCCAGCGAGAGATCAGCTTCTACCTGACCCTCTCTAAGAGCCGCGCCATCTTGACGGTGGATATGTTCTGCGAGAAGGTGGAGGCTGCTTTGGACGACGTGCCTCAGGACGTGACGGTGCTGGTGTGTCGGATGCAGGATGAGCTGAACCCTGTGCTGAAGGCGGCCTTTGTGTTGAAAAAGGGCAAGGAGTTTTTGAAATTCCCCAATACCGACCACGCTATGCTCTGGACGGCCTTTTTGAAAAAGGGGGATGCTGCCAGGGAACTCCCGGAGCCGGTCTACGACCCGGGCAAGACCGCCGTGATCTTATATAGCGGCGGCACCAGCGGCGTGCCCAAGGGCATCTGCCTGTCCGATCTGAACTTCAACGCCTGCGCTATTCAGGCCCGGGAGGCCATCGAGCAGGAATTCCGGCCGGGGATGAAGATCCTGAGCTGCATGCCCTGCTTCCATGGCTTTGGCCTTGGTATCAATATTCATACCGCCCTGATCTACGGCGTGCGGTGTATCCTTATGCCCACCTTTACCGACAAGAGCTACGCCCAGATGCTCATCAAGAAAAAGCCCAACTTTATCGCCGGCGTGCCCACCATTTTCGAGGCCCTTTTGCACCTGCCGGAGTTGGAGGGCGTCAAGCTGGACTTTTTGTTGGGGATGTTCTGTGGCGGCGACTCGTTGTCGGTGGAGCTGAAGAAGAAAGTGGACAAATTCCTTAAGGATCACGGCGCCACCATCCAGATCCGGGAGGGCTACGGCCTCACCGAGTGCGTCACCGCCAGCTGTCTGACCCCCAAGGATACATACCGCGATGGCAGCATCGGCCTGCCATTTGCCGACACCAACTACTGCGTGGTCTCGCCCGGCACCGACGAGGAGGCGCCCTTCGACCAGGAGGGGGAGATCATTCTCACCGGCCCCACCGTCATGCTGGGCTATCTGGACGCGCCCGAGGAGACCGCCCAGGCCCTGCGGGTGCTGGCCGACGGCAGAACATGGCTCTATACCGGGGACCTGGGCCACATGAGCCAGGATGGCTACATCTACTTCCATCAGCGCCTCAAGCGCATGATCGTCACCAACGGCTATAACGTCTATCCCGGCCAGATCGAGAACGCCATCGACGCCTGTGAGGAGGTCTCCTATAGCTGTGTCATCGGCGTGGCCGACCCCAGGCGGGTCCAGCGGGTGAAGGCCTATGTGGTCCTCCGGCCGGGCTTTGCCCCCGACGAGGCCTGCAAGGCGCGGATCATGGACCATCTTCGTATGCACGTGGCGGCCTACGCCCTGCCTAAGGAGATCGAGTTCAGAAGCGAGCTTCCCAAGACCCTGGTGGGCAAAGTGGCCTACCGGGTGCTGGAGGAGGAGGCCAACGCCGCCGCGGGGGTGGTATCCTAAATGGCCGGGGAGGAAACGGAAAAAATGAAAGATAAGACCGCAAAGAAGCCTCGGCGGAGATGGGGCGACCGCAAGGACGGCAGAAGGGTCCGGGACCTGCCCGGGCTCCAGGCCGTCATGCCCCACCTCTGGCCCCACCGCACCGACTGCGAGGTCTATCTCCACGACGTGATCGACGCCACCGAGCTTGTCAAGTATCTGGCGGAGAAGAACGCGGCCCACCCGGAGTACAAGACCACCGTCTTCCACTGCGTCATTGTGGGTCTGGCCCGGATGGTGAAGGAGCGGCCCATGATGAACCGCTTTATCCAGGGCCGGAGGACCTATGAGCGGGATACCATTTCCATCAGCTTTATTGCCAAGCGCCGCTTTGCCGACGGTGCGGAGGAATCGTTGATGGTGCTGGAGCCCAAGGACGAGGATACCCTGGACACCGTCAGCAAAAAGATCTTCGGGGATGTGCGCCAGGTCCGCAAGAGCGAGACCGCCACCGGCGGGATCGATAGCGTCCTGGACGCCTTTGGCAAGCTGCCGCGGCCCCTTTTGATGCTGATCGTCCGCATTGTCCGATGGCTGGATTTCTGGGGCAAGGTGCCCCGCGCCCTCACTACCGGCGACACCCATTACACTACCATCCTTTGCAGCAACTTGGGCAGTATCCAGTGTCCGGCAGTCTATCATCACCTGAACAACTACGGCACCAACAGCATCGTGGTCACTATTGGCACGCTCCACAAAGAGGAGGTCGTCATGCCCGATGGCCATAAGGAGGTCCGGGATGTGATCGACATCGGTGCCACCCTGGACGAGCGCATCGCCGACGGCTTTTACTTTGCCCGCAGCCTCAAGCTGGTCAAGCACATCTTTGCCCATCCCCAGCTGCTGGACCGGCCCATTGGCCAAGAAAGCGAGTACGAATATTGACATAAAGGTATCATGGCCCGCAAGGGCTATGATACCTTTATAAAAAGAAAAGTCTTGCAAAAGCGGATAGGGTAGAGTACAATAGCCATTAGTTCGATTTTACCAGAAGGGGGGACCCAGCGGTGCGGGCAAGGAAATTCCACCTTTTGCGGCGCAGAAACCTGAACGCCACGCGCATCGTGGCCGGATCCTTCGCCGTCATTATCCTGCTGGGCACGGTTCTATTAAACCTGCCTGCCGCCTCCCAAAGCGGCCAGTCACCGGGACTTTTGACGTGTCTGTTTACCGCCACCTCCTCCACCTGTGTCACTGGCCTGGTGCTGGTGGACACCGCCACCCAGTGGTCCTTTTTCGGTCAGGCGGTGATCTTGGGCCTCATTCAGCTGGGTGGGCTTGGGTTTATCACGATCATGACCCTCTTTTCCCTCATGCTCCGGCGGAAGATCGGCCTTTCCGAGCGGCTGATCATGGTCTCCAACTTCAATCTGAACAACATCAGCGGCGTGGTGCGCCTGGTGCGCTTTACCTTGAAGTGGACCTTTGTCTTTGAGCTGACCGGCGCGCTGATTCTGATGACCCGCTTCGTGCCGCTGTATGGCTGGAGGCAGGGGGTATGGCTGGGTGTGTTCCACGCCATATCCGCCTTCTGCAACGCCGGCTTCGATCTGCTGGGCCAGGGAGCGCCCTTCCAGAGCCTGGCCCAGTTCCACGCGGACCCGGTGGTCCAGTTTACCATCATGGCCTTGATCGTCATCGGCGGCCTGGGCTTTTTTGTCTGGAGTGACATTGCCCACCGCAAGGAGCGGGGGAGAGTGTCCACCTATACGAAAATCGTCCTCACCATGACCGTCAGCCTCCTTGTCCTTGGTGCGGCGGTGGTGTTGGCGGTGGAGTATTATAACCCCGACACCCTGGGCCCCATGCCCTTGTGGGAGAAGATCATGAACGCCCTTTTCCAGTCAGTGACCTTCCGCACGGCGGGCTTTGGCGTTTTGAACCAAGGGGCTTTGCGGGATACCACCTTGGCCCTTGGAAGTATCCTGATGCTCATCGGCGGCTCCTCCGGCTCCACAGCTGGCGGCATCAAGACCGGTACCATTGCCATCCTGTGCCTTGGCCTATGGGCTGACCTGAAAGGCCGCGGCAGCCTGGTCATCGGCAACCGCTCTATCAGCCGCCGTCAGCAGTCCAACGCCATGACCCTGACTATGACGGCCCTGCTTCTGTTCGTGGCCGGATCCATGTTTCTCTCCTTGTTGGACGGCGTTCCCTTTATGGCCGCCGGCTTTGAGGTGGCCTCGGCCCTGGGCACCGTGGGCCTCACCACCGGCATCACGCCCACGCTGTCTTACGCCTGCCGGGTGCTGATCATTGCCTTGATGTACCTGGGCCGTGTGGGCATTTTGTCCTTCTCCATTGCCTTTGCCTCGCGGGGAGCGCAGGCTGAGGACAAGATACAATATCCCGTCACCCAAGTGATGATCGGTTGAGCGTTAGGAGGATCTTGCCATGAAAACATTTCTTGTCATTGGTCTGGGGCGATTTGGAAACGCTGTCGCCGCCGAGCTGTGCGCCCAGGGGAACGAGGTGCTGGGCATGGACACCAGAGCGGACCTGGTCCAGGCTGCCGCCGCTCACATTACCCACGCCGTTACCGCCGACGCCCGGGACCCGGAGGTACTCAAGGAGATCTCGGCCCACAGCTTTGACTGCGCCATCGTGGCCATCGGCAGCGACATCGGCACCAGCGCGCTGATCACCCTGAGCCTCAAGGAGCAAGGGGTGGAGCGAGTCATCGCCAAGGCCTCCAGCCATACCCACAAAAAGGTGCTGGAGAAGATCGGCGCGGACCGTGTGGTCTTCCCCGAGCATGAGATGGGCGTCAAGCTGGCCCACGCTCTGTCGGGCTCCAACGTGCTGAACTTCATCGAGCTTTCCGACGACGCCAGCATCGTGGAGATCCCCGTGCCCAAGGAGTGGGTCCACAAGACGCTCCGCCAGCTGGATGTGCGCAACAGCTACGGCGTCAACATCATCGCCCTGCGCCGGGGCCCCAAGCAGACCTTCGTCATCGCCCCCAGCGGCGAGGACGTGCTGGAGCCCACCGATGTGGTGGTGGCCCTGGGCCGGGATAAGCACATCAACCGCATCCAGAAGCTATGAGCGTGCTGACAAGCCGCCAGAATCCCCTGTGTGCCCACCTTCGGAAGCTGGCGTCGAGCAGCCGCTACCGCAAGAGCTCCGGCGAATATCTGGCCGACGGGCGCAAGCTGTGGGAGGAGGCTGTACGGTGGCAGGCTCCCATCCGCCGCCTGATCACGACCTCGGACGTGGCGGTGGACGTGCCGCCCGGCGTGGAGCACACCGTGGTGGCCCCGGAGCTGATGGCCTATCTCTCGCCTATGGAGAGCCCTCAGGGCTTTTTGTTTACCGTTTCGCTCCCGGAAAAGACGAAGCTTGACCTGCCCGGCCAGCGCTTTTTGGCGCTGGATGGGCTCCAGGATCCAGGTAATGTGGGCGCCATCTGGCGCACCGCCGACGCCCTGGGCGCAGATGGACTGCTTTTGCTCAACCACTGCGCCGACCCCTACGCTCCCAAGACTGTCCGGGCCACGATGGGCGCGTGCTTCCGCCTTCCTTGCCGGGAGGCCGCCCTGGAGGAGCTGACCGCCTTTCTGGCCCAGCGGGACATCCCGCTCTACGCCGCCGCCTTGGAAGAAACCAGCGTGACGGTGCGGCAGGCGGAGCTTCATCGGGCGGCGGTGGTCATTGGCAACGAGGGCCACGGCGTCAGCCCGGAGGTGCTGGAGCGCTGCCGGGGATCGGTCATCATCCCCATGCGCTCGCGCTGTGAATCCCTCAATGCCGCCGTGGCGGCGGCTATTTTCCTCTGGGAAATGGGCCGATAAGAAAAGAAAAAAGGAGGCGAGATGGATGGCGAGCTTGAAATACTGGCTGTGGCTCACTACACGCCGGGGGCTCTCCAATCCCGGCGTGTCCGCGCTGCTGGAACACTTTGGCACGCCGGAGGCCGTCCATTTTGCCGACAGTGCCGAGTATGCCGCCGTGCCAGGCCTTACGGACCTGGCCAAGCGGTCTTTGACCGACAAGGATCTGGACGGGGCCAACCGTATCCTCTCGGAGTGTGAGCGGCTTGACCAACGGATCCTGACTATCGCCGACGCAGGCTATCCTGAACGGCTGAGGAATATCTATGACCCACCGGCGGTACTCTATCTCCAAGGTAGGGACATCGACTTTGACGACCAGGTGGTGATCAGCCTGATCGGCTCCCGCGTCCCCAGCCAGTACGGGATCAACCAGGCCCAGCGTCTGGGTCACGACCTGGCCTATCAGGGAGCGGTGGTGGTCTCGGGCTTGGCCCGGGGCCTGGACAGCGAGGGCATCCGGGGCGCCCTGCGGGGCGGCGGCACTGTCTGTGGGGTGCTGGGCGGCGGACTGGATGTGATCTACCCCAAGGAAAACCGCTATTTGTATCAGGACGTGGCCGCGGCGGGCCTGCTCATCAGCGAGTACCCGCCGGGAACAGAGACAAGATCCGGTCATTTTCCCGCCCGCAACCGCATCATCAGCGGCTTGTCTCTGGGCGTCGTCGTGGTGGAGGGCGCCCAGGGCTCCGGCACCGGCATTACCGCCAAGATCGCCGTGGACCAGAACCGGGATGTCTTCGCCGTACCCGGCCCGGTGGACGGACCTTTGAGCTATATGCCAAACGACCTCATCCGCCGGGGCGAGGCCATGCTGGTCACCTCGGCCAGCGACATTTTGCAGGAATACGCCGACCTCTATCCCGGCAAGATCCGTCTGGTGCCCGGTCTTGCGCCGGAGACCCCGGCCATCGCGCCGGGCCTGCGGCCCCGGGCCGTCCGTCAGGAGAGAGAGCAAGAGGGGCCGGCTAAGGCTGAAGGCCAGGCAAGGGAGGCCCTGCCCGCTATCCACTGGCGCAAGCTGACCCCGGCCCTCACCGACGACCAGCGGGACGTGCTGCTGGCCGTGCGGGACAAGCCGCTGGTGCTGGACGAAATCATCGAGACCGCTCAGATCCCTGCACGGCGGTGCACCTCGGCGGTGACTATGCTCCAGTTGGCGGGCTTTTTGGCCGAGGAGACCGGCAAGCGCTTTGCCGCCACGGTGCGGATCACAGTAGACTAAGGGGAAATACCTTTACAGGATAATCTAGTGTACCAGGAGGAGACCAAATGGCTGCAAAAACAGATCTGGTGATCGTGGAGTCGCCTGCCAAGGCAAAGACCATTGGCAAATATCTGGGCCCGAACTACAAGGTCCTGGCCACCATGGGCCATGTGCGGGACCTACCCAAGAGCAAGCTCAGCGTGGATGTGGACCACGGCTTCGCGCCCAACTATCAGCCCATCAAGGGCAAAGAGGACATCATCTCCGAGCTGAAAAAGGCCGTCAAAAAAAGCGGCAAGATCTATCTTGCCACCGACCCTGACCGCGAGGGCGAGGCCATCTCCTGGCACCTGAAGGAACTTTTGGATCTGCCTGAGGATCGGACCTATCGGGTCACCTTCAACGAGATCACCAAGAAGGTGGTCACCGAGTCCATCGCTCAGCCCCGGACCATCGACCAAAATCTGGTGGACGCCCAGCAGGCCCGGCGTATTTTGGACCGCATCGTGGGCTATGAGCTGTCGCCGCTGCTGTGGAAGAAGATCCGCCGGGGGCTGTCCGCGGGCCGTGTCCAGTCGGTGGCGGCCCGGCTGGTGGTGGAGCGGGAAGAGGAGATCCGGGCCTTTGAAAGCCAGGAATACTGGTCCATCGACGTGGACTTTTCCCGCGTGGCCCCCAATGTTGGCGCCTTTCAGGCCAGCTTTTACGGCAAGGAGAAAAAGCAGGACTTGGGCAGCAGGGCAGAGGTGGACGCTGTTTTGAACGCCGTAAAGGGAAAGCCCTTTACCGTTAAAACCGTCAAGCGTCAGGACAAGCAGCGCAATCCTGCTCCGCCCTTCATCACCTCCACCCTTCAGCAGGAGGCCTCCCGCAAGCTGGGGATGCCGCCGCGGCGGACCATGTCCATCGCCCAGCAGCTCTACGAGGGCGTAGACATTACCGGCGAGGGCACGGTGGGCTTGATCACCTATATGCGTACCGACTCCCTCCGCCTCTCCGACGAGGCCACTGCCGCCGCCAAGGACTTTATCCTGGACCGCTACGGCAAGGACTACTATCCCGGCAAGCCCCGGGTCTACAAGGCCAAGTCCGGCGCCCAGGACGCCCATGAGGCCATTCGACCCTCGGAGGTCCGCCTGGACCCGGAGAGCATCCGCAAGGACCTGACCGGCGAGCAGTATAAGCTCTATAAACTCATCTGGAGCCGCTTCTTGGCCAGCCAGATGGCCAGTGCGGTCTACGACAGCGTTTCCATTGACGTCGCCGGCGCGGAGGGCTACGTTTTCCGGGCCAACCATTCGTCCATGAAATTCAGCGGTTTTACCGCCGTCTATGAAGAGAGCCGGGACGAGGATGACGAGGCGCCTCAGTCCCCGCTTCCCGATCTGCGGGAAGGGGAGAGCGTCAAGGAGGAGGGCTTTACCCCCGAGCAGCATTTTACCCAGCCCCCCGCCCGATATACCGAGGCTACGCTGATCAAGGCCCTGGAGGAAAAGAGCATCGGTCGGCCCTCTACCTACGCCCCTACGGTGTCCACCATCATCGACCGGGAGTATGTCATCAAAGAGGGCCGCAACCTCCGGCCCACGCCCCTGGGCGAGGTGGTCACCGGCCTGATGCGGGACAAATTCCCCGATGTGGCCGACCCCACCTTTACCGCCCGCATGGAACAGCGCCTGGATCAGGTGGAGACCGGCGAGGAGAACTGGGTGGGCATTCTGGACAGCTTCTACGGCGACTTTGAGAGCAACCTCAAAAAGGTGGAGACCGACATGGACGGCGTTCGGCTGAAGGTGCCCGACGAGGTCTCCGAAGAGGTCTGCCCCCAGTGTGGCAAGCAGCTGGTGGTCAAGTCCGGCCGCTTTGGCCGCTTCTTGGCCTGTCCGGGCTGGCCCGAGTGCGACTTCACCATGCCCTTGGTGGTGGAGATGCCCGGCAAGTGTCCTGTCTGCGGTGGGCGCATCCTCAAGCGCACCGGCCGGAGCAAGAAAAACGGCAAGCAGTACACCTTCTACTGCTGCGAGCATCGAAGCGCCAAGGACGAAGCGAAGCGCTGCGAGTTCATTACCTGGGATGTGCCGGTGAAGGACAACTGCCCCGTCTGCGGCCACACCATGTTCAAGACCGCCGGCAAGGGCGCCCACAAGCCCTTCTGTATCAACGAAGCCTGTTCCAACTTCACCCCTGAGGAAAAGCGGGGGGGCTACCGCCGGAAGACGGAGACCCAGGGCGAGGATGCCGGGGAAAAGAAGACGACGGCTAAGAAAACAACGGCCAAGAAGACGGCGGCGAAAAAGCCCGCCGCCAAGAAGGCGTGATGGAGACCGTCACCGTCATCGGCGCTGGGCTGGCGGGTTGCGAGGCGGCCTGGCAGTTGGCAAAGCGGGGCATCCCGGTGCGGCTTTGTGAGATGAAGCCCGCCAAGCGCTCCCCGGCCCATCATACCGATCTCTTTGCCGAGCTGGTGTGCTCCAACTCCCTGCGCTCGGACGAGCTGGCGAATGCCGTGGGCCTTTTAAAGGAGGAACTTCGCCGCTCAGGCAGCCTGATCCTGGCCTGCGCCGACGCCCACCGGGTGGAGGCAGGAGGGGCTTTGGCCGTGGACCGGGAGGGCTTTTCCGCCGCTGTCACCCAGCAGATCCTGGACCATCCGCTGATCGAGGTCGTGCCCGGCGAGGTATCGAGCATCCCCGAGGAGGGCCAGGTCATCGTGGCCACCGGGCCGTTGACCTCTGACGCTCTGGCCCAAAGCGTCCAGAGTTTTCTGGGCGGGGCGGACTACCTGAGCTTCTTCGACGCCGCGGCCCCGCTGGTATCCTTTGAGAGCATTGACATGACCCGGGCCTGGTTCGCCTCCCGCTACGACAAGGGCACTGCCGACTACATCAACTGCGCCCTTTCGGAAGACGAGTACCGGGCCTTTTGGGAAGCCCTGACCACAGCCCAGGAGGCCCAGGTCCACGGCTTTGAGGATAAGAGCGTCTTTGAGGGCTGTATGCCCGTAGAGGTCATGGCCCGCAGGGGCTTTGACACCCTGCGCTACGGTCCCCTAAAGCCCAAGGGCCTCAAAGACCCCAAGACCGGCGCGGAGCCCTATGCGGTTGTCCAGCTCCGCCGGGACAATGCCCAGGGCAGCGTCTATAATCTGGTGGGCTTTCAGACCCATTTGAAATTCCCCGAGCAAAAGAGGGTCTTCTCCATGATCCCCGCGCTGGAAAACGCCGAATTTCTCCGCTATGGCGTCATGCACCGCAACACCTATCTCAATTCGCCCAAGCTGCTGGACCGCTACTACCGGGTCAAGAGCTGCCCCAGGGTCATGTTTGCCGGCCAGGTCACCGGCGTGGAGGGCTATGTGGAGTCCACCGCCTCGGGCTTTGTATGCGCGGTAGAATTGGCACGGCGTCTGTTGGGGAAGAAGAGCGTGGACTTCCCCAGCCTGACGGCTCTAGGCGCTTTGGCGGGGTATATTTCCAACGAGGGCGTGACCGACTTCCAGCCCATGAACATCAACTTTGGCCTGATCCCACCGCTGGAACGCCGGGTCAAGGGTAAGCGAGAGAAAAACGCCGCCATCTCCCAGCGCTCGTTGGAAGCCTTGGCGGCGCTGGACATCACATAAAGGAGGGCCCGATATGAAGATCATTGTAGACGCCATGGGCGGGGACAACGCGCCCCTTTGCAACGTTAAGGGCGCTTTGGACGCCGTGCAGGCTTACGGGATCCAGGTGATCCTGGTGGGCGACGGCGAGGCGATCTTGAAGTGTCTGCAAGGCGACCTGGGCGTGGGCGATCTGCCCCAGGGCCTGGAGATCGCCCACGCCAGCCAGGTAGTCACCATGGAGGATAATCCCGCTCTGGCATTTAAGGAGAAGAAGGACTCGTCGCTGACGGTAGGTCTGAGCCTCCTCTCCGAGGGGGCGGGGGAGGCCTTTGTCTCCGCCGGTTCCACCGGCGCGCTCCTTTCGGCGGCCACGCTGATGACCAAGCGCATCCGAGGCATCCGCCGGGCTGCGCTGGCCCCGGTAGTGCCCACGGGCAAGGGCGGCGCCGTGCTCATCGACTGCGGGGCTAACGCCGAGTGTACGCCGGAGTACCTCTTGCAATTCGCCTATATGGGCAGCTTCTACGCCCAGCACGCCCTGTGCCGGCCCGAGCCCCGTGTGGGCCTTTTGAACATCGGCGTGGAGGAGAGCAAGGGGACCGACTTGCAAAAAGAGACCTATGCGTTGCTGCGTAAGGCCGGGGAAGAGGGCCGCATCAACTTTGTGGGCAACGTAGAGGCCCGGGAGGCGGTAGAGGGCGCGGTGGACGTCATCGTGGCCGACGGCTTTTCCGGCAATGTCTTCCTCAAGGCCGTGGAGGGCACGGGATTGTTTCTGGCCCGGCAGATCAAGGGCATCTTTAAGAAGAATATCCTCACCAAGCTGGCGGCGCTGCTGGTCAAGGGCGGCCTGACCGATTTTAAAAAGCTGCTGGACAGCGAAGAGGTGGGCGGCACGGCCCTGATGGGCATCTCCAAGCCCGTTATCAAGGCCCACGGCTCCTCCGGGCCCAAGGCCATTCAAAACGCCATTCGCCAGGGTATGGAGCTGGCCCGGTCCGGCCTCATCGAGGACATCGCCGCCAACATCGGCTATATGCGCCTGGGCAGCGAGATAAAGTCGGAAGAAACTGCGGAAAAATCGTGATTGCCTATTGACATCCGAGGGAAAACTTCTTATGATTTGAATGTAAGATTTCCCTTTGAAAAGGAGCGAGGTATATGTTCAAGGAAATTGCGGAGATCATCGCGGAGCAATTCGGCGTGGACGTTGATTCCATCACCATGGAGACCTCTTTTGAAGACGATCTGGGGGCCGACTCCATCGATATCGTAGAGCTGAGCATGGCTTTGGAGGACGCCTTCGACGTGGGCGAGATGTCCGAGGACGATTTGGGTAGCATCTCCACCGTGGGCGACCTGGTCCAGCAGATCCAGGCCCGGACCGAGGGAGACTAAACCAAAACACAAAGCGAGAAACCCCGCTGCACGGCGGGGTTTTTCTTTGAGAGGAGGAGGGGCGTATGCACCCGCTGGAGGAAAAGCTGGGCTACCGCTTTCAAGACCCCGCGCTGCTGGACCAGGCCCTGACCCACAGCTCCTACGCCAACGAGCGTCTGGGCGGCGCGCTGGACAGCAACGAGCGGCTGGAGTTTTTGGGCGACTCTATCCTGGGCCAGGTCACCGCCGAGCATCTCTACCGCACCCACCCCGACCTCCCCGAAGGGGACCTGACCCGGATGCGGGCCGCCTTGGTGTGCGAGGAATCTCTGGCCCAGGTGGCAGGGGAGTGGAGCCTTGGGACCCATTTGAAGCTGGGCAAGGGAGAGGACCAAAACGGTGGCCGCCACCGGGGCTCCATCCAGGCCGACGCGGTGGAGGCCATCCTGGCCGCCATCTATCTCGATAGCGGCGACCTCTCCCAGCCCAGCGCCGTCATCCACACCTTCATCCTCTCCAAGGAGGCCCAGACTGGCGAGGGCCACGACTTCAAGACCGCCCTTCAAGAGCTGGTCCAGCGCACGCCGGGCCGGAGCCTGAAGTACCAGCTGGTCAAGGAGGAGGGCCCCGACCACCAGAAGGAATTCTGGATGGAGGTCACCCTGGACGGCAAGAGCATCGGTACCGGCAAAGGCCACAGCAAAAAAGAAGCCGAGCAGCAAGCCGCCAAGGCGGCGCTGGAAAAGCAGCAGCCCTAACAGCAAAAAAGACGCGGACAGCGCAAGCTGTCCGCGTTTCTTTATAAGCTCACCGGGCGTAAGGGTACTTTTCCGGGTCCAGGCCGTAGAGTTGGACGACCTCTACATCGGGGCTCTCGGCCAGGTCCGCCGGGGTCACGATGCGGCCACCGTCGCTGTCCAGGTCGAGGCCCACCGCCATCCAGGCGTACCACGGCAGATAGCCGCACTGGGCGTTGTGGTCGCCCTCCAGGCTCTGGAACTTCTCCCCGAAAACGCCGCTCAACAGGCTGTAGGGAATGTCCGTCAGATGCTGGTTGGCGACGTCCACTACCGCTTGGCGTGTCGCGTCGTCCGCCTTGGGCCGGAGGACCATGAAGGTGGTATAGCTGCGCCAGTGGTTGGCATTCATGGCGCTGGAGCGGGTCCCCAGCACCACCGACTCCAGGGTCACGGGCCGCTCCGGGTCCGGATCCACCACCAGCCCCGCGTGGCCGTGGGTCCAGCCCGCGGTGTGGGTGGACAGGGAGACCAGGATGTCCCCCTCCTTCAATGGCGCCAGCGGCGCGGCATAGACCATGTACCCCTCCTCATCCAAAAAGCGGTGCTCCTTGGTGGTAATGCCCAGGTTGGAGCAGGAGCTCTCGCAAGGTTGAGTAAAAAAGGCGTCCTGAGTGGCCAGAATTTGCGCCACGCCCGCAGTGCCCATAGCCCGCAGGTCGTCCACGGCGGCGGGGCCCAGGCCGGTCTGGGCGTAGAGCGTGTCATAATCCTCGGTTTCGAGGGCCGCCTTGTCTAAAATCGGCCCCAGGTCCATGCGGTCATAGGCAGGGGAGAAGGGCTGGAGCCGGTGGGCAAAGGGCCCTTGCAAAAAGAACCAGAGCAGAGCCAGCGCCAGTGCGGCGATCACAATGATCGCAAGACGTCGCTTTCTCTTGATCGTCATATTCCGGCTCACCTCCCTGACCGCAAAATTTGTCGCTACCATCATAGCACAGCCCGCCCCATTTGAAAAGGGGGAAGAGTAGCTGAACAAGTATAATGTTTTACAAATATTTTTTATCGCAAAACATTAAGAAATAGTTGACAAACATTAACGGGCGTGGTATCATCACAGCATCAGGACAGACCTGAAAATTTTTTGGCAGGAGGAATGAGAGATGAAAAAGCTGGATAAGGCCACCCTTGTTTTGTCAAAGCTGGTGGAGATCGGCCATTGGATCGCCATGGTGGCTATGGTGGTTGTGCTTGTTCTGTCGTTCATCATGGGTAAGGGGATCTTCCAAAACGTCAGCATGGCGGACTTTGGCGCCAGCCTGACCACCTATGGCTTTGAGATCGAGGTAGTGGATCAGACGGGGCAGGTGAGCGTGGCGGCGCTGCGGCTCTTCTGCGTGGCCGCAGTGCTGATCTTGGGCCTGATGGCTATGGTGTTTCGCAACATCTACCTCATTTTGAAGAAGTCGGAGAACGCCACGCCCTTCCAGAAGGATAACGTACGCATGGTGCGGGAGATCGGTATCTTCCTCATCGGCGTGCCTGTCATCGGCCTGGTCATGAGCACCCTGGCCCGGCTCGTCATGGGGCCGGAGTTGGTGGAGAGCAGCGTGGGCGTGGGCAGCTTTATGGTGGGCCTGGCGGTGCTGTGCCTGTCCCAGTTCTTCGCCCGCGGGGTGGAGCTGGAGACCGAGACCGACGGGCTGCTGTAAAGGAGCGTATACCATGGGAAAGATCGTGCTGCGGCTGGACCGGGTCATGGTGGAGCGGAAGATGTCCCTGAACCAGCTGGCGGAGAAGGTGGGCATCTCCAACGTGAATCTGTCCAAGATCAAGAACAACAAGGTGACGGCGGTGCGGTTCTCCACCCTGGCCGCCATCTGCGAGGCGCTGGAGTGTACCCCCGGCGACATCCTGGAATATGATCGCGAGGAAGAAAACTAATCCGCACAGCAAAAAAACCGCTCCGTCCACAGTGGACGGAGCGGTTTTTATTGCGGTAACAGGGAAGACGCTTACTTGCCCAGCTGCTTGGCAATCTCCTCGGCGAAGTTCTCCTGCTTCTTCTCGATGCCCTCGCCCTTCTCAAAGCGAACGGCGTCCTTCAGAGTGATGGTGCCGCCCAGGGCCTTGGCCTGAGCCGCCACATACTGCTCCACGCTCATGGAGCCATCCTTGACAAACTCCTGCTGCATCAGGCAGTTCTCCTCGTAGAACTTGCGCAGTTTGCCCATGACGATGCCTTCCTTGACCTTGTCGGGCTTGGCGGCCATCTTGGGGTCGTTCTCCATCTGGACCAGCATGATCTTCTTCTCCTCGTCCAGCACCTCCTGGCCCACCTGGGACTTGTCCAGGAAGCGGGGGTTCAGGGCGGCGATCTGCATGGCCAGATCCTTGCCCACCTCGGTGACCTTGTCGGCAGCCAGGTCGGTCTCCAGATTCACCAGCACGCCGATGCGGCCACCCATGTGGACATAGGAGACGCTGACGCCCTTGCCAAAGCGGGCGAAGCGGCGGACCTTGATGTTCTCGCCGATGACCTGGACCTTCTCGATGGTCTCGTCGGCCACGGTGCGGCCGGTGTCGGGGTAGGGCTTGGTCAGTAGGTCGTCCAGGTCCTTGGGATCTTCCTTGGCGATGACGTTGGCCACCTGGTGGACAAAGTCGGTGAACTTCTCGTTCTTGGCCACGAAGTCGGTCTCGGCGTTGACCTCCACCACAACGCCCACGCCGTCGATCACGGTGGCGTAGGCCACGCCCTCGGCGGCGATACGGCCGGCCTTCTTCTGGGCGGTGGCAAGGCCCTTCTCCCGCAGGAACTCCACAGCCTTGTCCATGTCGCCGTCGGTGGCGGTGAGAGCCTTCTTGCAGTCCATCATGCCCACGCCGGTCATCTCGCGGAGCTTGCTGACGTCTTGTGCGCTAATAGCCATTTTCTCTTCCTCCAATATGTTTGGTAAAGTTTGAAATTACTCCGCAGGGGCCACAGGGGCCTCGGCGGCGGGAGCCTCGGCGTTGGCGGCGGGGGCGTCGGCGCCCTGCTTGCCCTCCTGGATGGCGTTGGCCATGACAGAGGAGATGAGCTTGATGGCGCGGATGGCGTCGTCATTGCCGGGGATCACGTAGTCGATCTCGTCGGGGTCGCAGTTGGTATCCACGATGGCCACCACGGGGATGTGAAGCTTGCGGGCCTCGTTGATGGCGTTGCGCTCCTTGCGGGGATCAACGACGAACAGCGCGCCGGGGAGCTTGCGCATCTCGGTGACGCCGCCCAGGTACTTCTCCAGCTTGGCGATCTCGCCCAGGTGGTGCATAACTTCCTTCTTGGGCAGCATATCGAAGGTGCCGTCCTCCTGCATCTTCTTGAGCTGGGCCAGACGGTCCACACGGCCGCGCATGGTCTTGAAGTTGGTGAGCATACCGCCCAGCCACCGGGCGTTGACGAAGTACATCCCACAGCGCTGGGCCTCTTCCTTGATGGCCTCCTGGGCCTGCTTCTTGGTGCCGACGAACAGAAGGGTCTGGCCGTTCTCGCTGATCTCGCGCACGAAGGCGTAGGCCTCTTCCAACTTCTTCACCGTCTTCTGCAGATCGATGATGTAGATGCCGTTGCGCTCGGTGTAGATGTAGCTGGCCATCTTGGGGTTCCAGCGGCGGGTCTGGTGTCCGAAGTGGACGCCCGCCTCCAGAAGCTGCTTCATAGATACGACTGCCATTGTTTGTTCCTCCTAATAATTTGTTTTTGCCTCCACCCAGATCATCTGGCCGGGCCATTTCCCCAAGGGGGAAACACCGGCGAGGCCATCCCAAGGGTGTGTGTATTTCGCACAGGCTATGGTAGTTTACCACAATTGGTCAAAAATAGCAAGCCCTATTTTGCCTGATTTTTTATATAAATGTAAGGGCGGCGGAAAAGCCGCCCCTGGTCATAACGCCAGCGTGCCCGTCTCGTCCTCTAAAAGCAGTAAAATGTTCTGCTGCTGGCCGGTCTGGGCATTGACGTAGACCAGCACATGGCAGCCATCGGCACTCTGGCATTTATACTCCCAGGTCAGCACCTCCTGGGTGCCGCCGGCGGTGGGGATCAGAGCGGGCTGGACGGCCAGGATGGACAGGCTCTGGGGCACCGCCGCCCGGGCCTGAGCCTCGGTCACGGCGGGTGCAGGGAGGGTCCGGCCATGGTGGCGGGTCAGATAGCCATGGGCCTCATAGCCCAGCAGCTTGCCGTCGTCCAGACCGACGGTGACCTTCACCAGATCGGGATAACAAAACACGCCGTCCATCACGGCTGCGAAATGGACCGTCAGCAGGCCCTCCCGCTGGATGTGGTAGCTGGGCTCCATCTGGGCAAAGCCCCAGTTGGCCAGGTAATTCTGGGCCAGCTCCACGCCCCGGCTGGCATCCATGGTGGGCTGGCCGGGGGCGCGGTCGGAAAAGTAGGCCAGCACCTGAGCGCCCTGACAGGTGACCTCGATATAGCCCTGGCCGTCGCCGCTATCTATAGAAAAATCGTAGGTGGGCAATACGCCTTGGCTTTGGCCCATGGCGGTGAGCTGCCCGGGGGAAAGATGGAGGAAATCCGCCGTCGCCTGCCGGGCCTCCTGTTCACTGACCTGGCCCATGCCCTCCAGCGCCTTGGGCGTCTCGCCGCTCAAATGCTCGGAGAAGGGGCCGTCGTAGACCAGGCTGGGCAGCTCAGGAAAGTCGGACTCCACGTCCTGAAAGGCGGTACCGCCGCCGGGAGCGTCGCCGCCCTTCGCGCTCCGGGCCAGCTCGTCCTCGGCCCGGGCTACCTCCCGCAGCTCCACCGCCCCCGCCTCCAGATCGCTCTGGAGCCCGGCCAGGGTCGTGTTCAGATCGCTGGAGATAGCGGCCAGGGCCGCCAGATTCTCCCCGGAGCCATCGTAGCTGCCCCGGCACAGGGCGGCGGCATAGTCGCCGGTCTTGGCCAGAAACGCGGCGGTCTGCTCCAGCTCCTGGTTGCCGTAGGGCAGCTCGCCCAGGGCGTACTGGGCCGCCAGCGCCTTGGCGTACACCTGTTGATAGAGGCTGCTCTGCAGCGGCCCGGGCGTTGTGTAGACGGACTTTTGCAGCGCCGTATCCAGCTCGCCCACCGCGGTGGTCAGCTCGGAAAAGGCGTGGTAATAGCCGTTTGTCAGCAGCCGCTTATACTGCCGGGCCTGGACCTGGCCCTGGATGGCAAAGCCCACGGCCACGATAAAGGCCGCTACCACAAAGGTGACCTTAGCCCGCTTGAGACGCTTCTCCATAAAAAATCCCTCCCCATGCCTAGTTTGGCAAGGGGAGGGTTTTTTATACGAAGGGCGCAGGGCGTGCGGCCTAAGAAAGGGAGGCGCGGATCAGGACAGATGCGCCACACCGGCGCGTAAGCGCTTCAACGTCTCGTCCTTGCCCAGGATGTGGGTAAGCTCCACCGCGCCGCCGGGGGTCACCGCCTTGCCCGAGAGCGCCGTCCGTACCGGCCACATGATCCGGCCGTTTTTCAGCTCCTTGGCCTCGGCCAGGGCGATCAGGCAGTCGTGGATGGCGTCATAGCTCCAATCTGCCAGGGCCTCCAGCGCGGGGATGACCCACGCCAGCGCCTCCTTGGAGTTTTCCTCGTCGGTCTTCATCTTCTTGTGGCAGTATAGCTCGTTGGAGTACTCCGGCACCGCGTCAAAGAAATCCACCTGGGGGGCGATGTCCAGCAGGGTATCGCACCGCCCCTGGACCAGGGGCGCCACCAGCTTCAGGTCGATGGCGGGGTTTTGGATGGCCTCCTTCAGATAGGGCTCGGCCAGCGGGTAGAACGCCTCGGCGTCCAGCGCGCGCAAATAGTGGGCGTTAAAATATTTCAGCTTTTCCAGATCAAAGATGGCCGGGGACTTGGAGATGCCGTGAATGTCAAAGACCTTCGTCAGTTCGTCCAGAGTGAAGAACTCCGTCTCGGCGTACTCTCCCTTGGGGCTCCAGCCCAGCAGGGCCACATAGTTCACCACCGCCTCGGACAAAAAGCCCATGGCCAGCAGGTCCTCATAAGAGGGGTCGCCGTGGCGCTTGGACATCTTGTTCTGGGCGTCGCGCATGACGGGGGAGCAGTGGACATAGGTGGGCACAGCCCAGCCAAAGGCCTTGTAGAGAAGGTCATATTTCGGCGCGGAGGAGAGGTACTCGCTGCCCCGGACCACGTGGGTGATGCCCATGAGATGGTCGTCGATGACGTTGGCAAAGTTATAGGTGGGCAGGCCGTCGCGCTTCATCAGCACCTGGTCGTCCAGATCGGCGTTATCCACAGTGATGTCGCCAAAGATAGCGTCAGAGAAAGTGGTCTGCCCTGCGGGGATCTTCTGGCGGATCACGTAAGGCTCGCCCGCGTCTACACGGGCGCGGGCCTCGGCATAGGGGATGTCCCGGCAGGGATCGGCGGCCCGGTCAAACTCACCGCTGTCCTCCTCGCTCTCCGCCTTCTCGCAGAAGCAGTAGTACGCCGCGCCCTTTTCCACCAGCAGATGGGCGTACTTGCCGTAGAGATCCCGCCGCTGGGTCTGGATATAGGGCCCCACCGGGCCGCCCACGTCCGGGCCCTCGTCCCAGGTCAACCCGGTCTGCCGCAGGGTCTTGTAGATGATGTCCACCGCGCCCTCGACGAGCCTCCCTTGGTCGGTGTCCTCGATGCGCAGGATGAACTTGCCCCCCAGAGAGCGGGCGATGAGCCAGGTGTAGAGGGCGGTACGGAGATTGCCCACGTGCATATAGCCCGTAGGCGACGGCGCGAACCGCGTCCGGGCCCCGCCCACCGGGATGCGCCCTTCCATCTCGTCAAACCAGGTCATATCCATAAAATGAGCCTCCCATAAAAAGTTCCATTCTCTTCTTGCTTTTTCTGGAACAATATAGTAAAATACAACGTAGGAACGCCAAAAAGGCGGCAGGCCGCGGAGTGTTGCAGCACCCCACGGCCCTGTACAGAGTGTAGGGGCACTCAGCACAGCAACGATAGTTGCGCCACAGCTATTATACTTGCTCTTTGACTTCTTTTCAAGGGCAAACTGTGTGTTGCGCTGGATTTCTCCGGCGGTGTTGAGTTGATTACGCTCAACACCGCTTTTTTGCGCGTTTCCGAACTCCCCATGGAGCGGGACTTCGGCCCCGCTCCGGGGAGGCTCGGAAACCCAAAAAGGAGGAAAACAGATGAAAAAGAGATTTTTGACAATATTTTTGGCGGTTATCATGACCGCCACCCTGCTCCCCACCACCGCCTCGGCGGCCAACAGTGACTTTGTCATTGAAGATGGCGTACTCACCGAATACAACGGTCCCGGCGGCGATGTGGTTATCCCAGAAGGGGTGACGGGCATTGGGTTTAGGGCGTTCTATGAATGCACCAGCCTGACCAGCGTGACCATCCCGGACAGTGTGATCAGCATTGGGGGTTCTGCGTTTCGTGGTTGTGCTAACCTGACCAGTTTGTACATCCCCGGCAGTGTGACCAGCGTTGGGATGGATGCGTTCTCTGGCTGCACCGGCCTGACCAGCGCCGGCCCCATTGGCAGCGGTTGCAGCTATCAATTTGGATGGACGACCGCTATTCCAGAGCTTGCCTTTAGACGTCTTTACGGTTTGACCAGCGTGACCATCCCGGAGGGCGTGACCAGTATTGAGTACAGTACGTTCTCAGACTGCACCAGCCTGACCAGCGTGACCATCCCCAAGGGTGTGACCAGCATCGGAGGCTGCGCGTTCGCTGGCTGCACTGGCCTAAAAAGCGTGACCATCCCGAACAGTGTGACCACCATCGGGGGTAGTGCGTTCGTAGACTGCACCGACCTGACTAGCGTGACCATCCCCGACAGCGTGACCTGTATCAATTGGGCTGCGTTTTATCGCTGCACCAGCCTGACCAGCGCGACCATCCTGGGCGGCAAGACAGAAATTGTGGACGGCGCGTTTTCGTATTGTGACAGCCTGACGATTTACGGCTACTGGGGTTCAACGGCCGAAACATATTGCAAGGCAGAGAACATCCCCTTTGTGATCCTGGACGTTGCCCCTGGCACGGCGGTGTCGGGGACGATGACCAGCGACAGCGGCGCAAGCGTGACCTGGGACATCACCGCTGAGGGCGAAGTCACCGTGGAGCCAACTCAGATGGCCAAAGACGAGACCGTTTTAGTGGGCTGTTACGACAGCCAGGGCCGCTTCACCGACGTGAAAGTGCTGGACGCTGACCACGCCAGCGCCCCAATCGACCCCAACACGCCCAACGTGAAGCTCTTCTGGCTGAACGAAGTGAGCCAGCCCCAGTCTCCCAGCGTCACGGTTTGGGGCAAATAAAACGTGTATACAAAGCGGCTGACCCACTTGGGCCAGCCGCTTTCTTATTTATGCTCCTTTTGATACGTGGCGCACCATTCCTGCAACGGGCACAGCTCGCATTTGGGCGAGCGGGCGGTGCAGACGTCCCGGCCAAAGAGCACCATGCGGTGACAAAAATCATTGGATTCGTCAGCGGGGAGGACCTTGCGAAGCTGGGTCTCCACCTTGGCGGGGTCCTTGGTGCCGTCGGTAAGGCCCAGTTTGCCGGTGATGCGGATGCAGTGGGTGTCCGCTACCACGGCGCCGGGCATGCCGTAGATATCTCCCATCACCAGATTGGCGGTCTTTCTCCCCACACCGGGGAGTTTTAGCAGCGCGTCCATATCATTGGGCACCTTGCCGCCGTGCTCGGAGAGCAGCATTTGGGCCGAGAGCACGATGTCCCGGGCCTTGGCCCGGAAGAAGCCGGTGGAGTGGATGATGCGCTCGATGTCGGCAATATCGGCCTGGGCCAGAGATTCCAGAGTCGGGTAGGTGGAATAGAGCTCCGGCGTGACCATATTCACCCGTGCATCGGTACACTGGGCGGACAAACGCACCGCGAACAGCAGCTCATAGTCCTTTTCATACTCCAGCGAGCAAAGGCTCTTGGGGTAGCGCTCCTTCAATGCCTCCACGATGTGGAGCGCCCGTTCCTTCTTTGTCATAAGTATCGTCCTCGCTTTTATTTAAAGTCTTCCGTGCTGATATCCTTGGGATATGTGTCATCAATCAGAAAATGGTTTGCGCCATACTGCCGACACAGCTCCAGGGCCGCCGCGTTATCGCGGATCAGAGCCTCCGGTGTGAAGTCGGTATCGTCCAGCCTCGCTTCCACAATGCCCGCGTATGCCCGAATGTCGCGGAAATGGCTTCGTATGTAGGCTTCGCTCATGACTAGGCAAAGATATTTGATGTATTGGAGGTACTCCGGTTCAAAATCCTTTGCCCAGTCAAAGGGGATATAACAGCCCTCCACGATCAGATTTTGTTTGTTTTCCACCACGGTTTTGACCATTTCCCGGACGATAGGCCACAGAAAGTCCGTCAGCGCCTTGTCGTCGCTCATGGGCGTAAGGGTAGTGTGTTTGCTGCGGATCAGGCCCATTTTCAGGTGGTCGATGGAGAGGTAGGGGTATCCGTATTTCTCTAAAAGCCGTTGGGCCAGAGCGGTTTTGCCCGTGTGCGACGGACCTGCGATCAGCAAGACCATGGCGTTTCCTCCCATCTCAGCGGCGACCGAGAGACCTGCGCTTTCGCCCCTTGACGCAGGGGCTTTCTTTGAGTACAATATAGCATAGCATATTTTGGAGTACATTGCGACAACTTTTTTATGGGAGGACACAACAATGCTTCGAGAGATCATGGACCGTATCGCCCAGCTGGACCCGGAGGTCGGCGCGGGCATCCAGGCCGAGTATGACCGCCAGCGCCGCAACATCGAGCTCATCGCCTCGGAAAACTTCGTCAGCGAGGCGGTCTTGCTCACTATGGGCACGGTCTTGACCAACAAATACGCCGAGGGTTACCCCGGCAAGCGCTACTACGGCGGCTGCCAGTGCGTGGACGTGGTGGAGGACCTGGCCCGTCAGCGGGCCTGCCAGCTCTACGGCGCCGACCACGCCAACGTCCAGCCCCATGCCGGCGCCCAGGCCAACTACGCGGTCTACCAGGCCCTGTGCGACGTGGGCGACACCGTCATGGGCATGGACCTCTCTAACGGCGGCCATCTGACCCACGGCTCCCCGGTGAACTTCTCCGGCAAGAACTACAATATGGTCTTCTACGGTGTAGGCGCCGACGGCCGCATCGACTACGACCAGGTCCGGGACCAGGCCAAAAAGCACCGTCCCAAGATGATCATCGCCGGGGCCTCCGCCTATCCCCGTATCATCGACTTCAAGACCTTTGCCGACATCGCCCATGAGGTGGGGGCCTACCTGATGGTGGACATGGCCCACATCGCCGGACTGGTGGCCGCCGGGCTGCATCCCAGCCCCGTACCCTATGCCGACGTGGTCACCACCACCACCCATAAGACCCTTCGGGGCCCCCGGGGCGGCATGATCCTCTGCAAAGAAGAGCACGCCAAGAAGATCGACTCCGCTATTTTCCCCGGTAGCCAGGGCGGTCCTCTGGAGCACATCATCGCCGCCAAGGCCGTGGCTCTGGGCGAGGCGCTGAAGCCCGAGTTCAAGGTCTATCAGCAGCGCATCATCGAAAACGCTCAGGCATTGGCCAAAGGCTTGATGGATGCGGGCTTTGACCTGGTCAGCGGCGGCACGGATAACCACCTGGCCCTGGTGGACCTCCGCAAGGCGGGCATCACCGGCAAGGAGATGGAGCACCGGCTGGATGAGGTCAACATCACCGTCAACAAAAACGCCATTCCCAACGACCCGGAGAAGCCCTTTGTCACCAGCGGCATCCGGGTGGGCACTCCTGCCGCCACCACCCGTGGCTTCGGGCCTGACGACTTTGCCGAGATCGCCAAGATCATCTGGGCCACCGCCACCGATTTTGAGGGCAAGCAGGACCAGCTCCGCGCTCGGGTCAAGGCCCTCACCGACAAATATCCGCTGTACGAAGCGTAAGGCTATTTCCCTTTACACCTGTTGAAAGGAGGGGACACAGATGGAGTACCGGCCCCTGGCCGACGAGATCCGGCCCGAGAGTCTGGACGACGTAGTAGGCCAGAGCCATATCCTGGGCCAGGGCGGTCTGCTGCGCCGCATCGTGGAGACCGGCCCGGTGCCCAACCTGATCTTCTACGGCCCCTCCGGCACCGGCAAGACCACCGTAGCCAACATCATTGCCAAGCGCTCAGGCCGCACCCTTCACCGCCTGAACGCCACCACCGCGTCCCTTTCCGACATCAAGGACGTGATCGGCCAGGTGGGCACCATGCTGGCGCCCAACGGCATTTTGCTCTATCTGGACGAGATCCAGTACTTTAATAAAAAGCAGCAGCAGTCCCTGCTGGAGGTCATCGAGAGCGGCGACGTGACCCTGATCGCCTCCACCACGGAGAATCCATATTTTTACATTTATAACGCCGTGCTGTCCCGTTCCTCCGTCTTCGAGTTTAAGCCCCTCACCGCCCAGGACGTAGAGCCCGCCATTTTGCGGGGCTTTCGCTTTATGGAAGAGCGGCTGGGCAAGAAGCTGGAGCTGGAGGAGGGCGTGGCTGAACAGATTGCCTGGGCCTGCGGCGGCGATGTGCGCAAGGCCCTCAATACGGTGGAGCTTTTGTCCAACGCGGCCTTGACCCGCAAGGGGAGTAAAGGCAAAGCCCTTGTCACCATGGACGACGCCAAGCTGGCCGCCCAGGGCACCGCCATGCGCTATGACAGGGAGGGAGACGACCACTACGACATCGCCTCCGCCCTGATGAAGTCCCTCCGGGGCTCCGACCCAGACGCGGCGCTGCACTACCTGGCCCGGCTCTTGGAGGCCGGAGATATGATCACCGCCATCCGCCGCATCCTCTGCTCGGCCAGTGAGGACATCGGCATGGCCTACCCCCAGGCCGCCCTCATCGTCCGCGCCCTGGTGGATAACGCCCTGCAGGTGGGCCTGCCCGAAGCCCAGCTGCCCTTGGGTCAGGCGGTGATCTTGCTGGCTACCGCACCTAAGTCTAACTCGGTGGTCAATGGCATCAACGCCGCCTGGGCCGACGTCCGGGCAGGGAGGACGGGCTCCATTCCCCGGCATCTACAAAATGTCCACGCCGACTCCGCCGGCCAGGAGCGGGAGCAGGGCTACCTCTACCCCCACAGCTTCCCCGGCCACTGGGTGGACCAGCAGTATCTCCCCGACGAGCTGGAAGGCGTGGTCTACTACGAGTTCGGCGACAACAAAAACGAGCAGGCCGCGAGAGCCTACTGGGAAAAGCTCAAGGGTGAGCAGGACTAGCCAAACACCGTCTCCGAACCGGGCTTTTGACAGCCCTCCGGGGCGTAGCGCCAACGTTTAAGCACGCCGGAGGTCTGGAAGTAATGCAGCTCCGGTGGTTGAGCCTCCGGGGGCAGATGGTCGATGAGCAGCAGTTTCAGCTTCATCTGCTGGGGCTGGATGGATTTGATGAATACGCTGACCCGTTCTCCCTGGACGTAGCCCACCTTGGGCTCGGCCAGACCCGAGAGATTGGGCCGCAGCTCTACGAAGAGGCCGTAATCCTTGACGCTGCGAATGATGCCCGGCACAGTCATCCCGGCGGTGAGGTCAGCGGCGTTTTCCTCCCAGGTGCCCAGCAGCTCCTTGTGGCTGAGGAAAATGCGGCCCCGTTCCCGGTCCAGGCCTGTGACCACGGCGAAGATATGCTGCCCGGGCCGGAAGCGCTGGTCGGCGTGGGGCAGGCGGGAGACAGAGATATTCTCGATGCCGATCATGCTGGGCACGCCGCAGCCCACATCTACGAAGGCCCCAAAGGGCTCCAGATGGGTGACTACCGCCGGGATGATCTGGCCCGGCTGCAGGGTGGAGAGCATCTGCCCCAGGGCCAGGGCCTGGGCCTGACGGCGGGAGAGGATGGGCCGGGGCTCGCCCTCGTCGGTGAGCTCCACCCCGGTGACCACAAAGGCCACCGCCTTTCCTACCCGGGAGAGGATGGCGATGTCCCGGGTGCTGCCCTCGGCCACGCCCAGCGCCGCCTCAGCCCGGGGAATGACTCCTGTGAAGGGGCCTAGCTTTACAGATAGGTTATGCTGGGCGTCGCAGGACAGGGCGACCCCTTCTAAGACTTGGCGGGAGGCCACGCAGCGCAGCAGGCTGTCGGCCCCGGCGCAGAGGGCCAGATTTTCCGGACGGTCCAATAAGCTGCCCTCAGGCAGATAGCTTTGCATCGATCCATCGTCCCCTTTTTGACCGGATGGGGAAGTATATGCCCCGGCGAGGGCACACTTGCATAGAAAAGGGAAGGAGCCGTGCGCTGTGGATATTCAAGTGGGAGACACCCTTGTGATGAAAAAGGCCCATCCCTGCGGCAGCAAGGAGTGGAAGGTCCTGCGGGTGGGCATGGACTTCAAGCTGGTCTGCGCCGGATGTGGGCACCAGGTGATGACGCCCAGGTCCAAGGCGGAGAAGAGCGTGAAAAAGATTTTGCGCGAGGGGGTAGAGGTATGAAGGAATTTTGGAGCGCTCGGGTGCGGGACATGGTGCCCTACACCCCCGGCGAGCAGCCCCGGGACCGCCAGTTCATCAAGCTCAACACCAACGAAAATCCCTACCCGCCCGCTCCCGGCGTGGCTCAGGCGGTGTCCGCCGCGGTGGACAGTCTGCGGCTCTATCCCGACCCCGAGTGCCTGGCTCTGCGGCAGGCCATCGCCCAGACAGTGGGCCTCCGGCCCGAACAGGTCTTTTGCGGCAACGGCTCGGACGAGATCCTATCCTTTGCCTTTCAGGCCTTTTTTGACAAGGACAAGGCCATTACATTCCCTGACATTACATATAGTTTCTACGAGGTATATGTAAAGTATTTAGACTTGACAGCTTGTACCGTTCCTCTGAACGAGGACTTCTCTCTACCCTTGGAGCGATTCTGCCAAAACCGCGGCGGCGGAGTGGTCATCGCCAATCCCAACGCCCCCACCGGCCAGGCCGTCAGCGTCCAGGACCTGCGGCGGGTGGTGGAGGCCAATGCCGACCATGTAGTCCTCATCGACGAGGCCTATGTGGATTTCGGGGCGGAAAGCATGGCCCGGTGGGTGGATACCTATCCCAACCTTCTGGTGGTCCAGACCACGTCCAAGTCCCGCTCCTTGGCGGGGTTGCGGGTGGGCTGGGCCCTGGGCAGCGAGAATTTGATGGCGGCGCTGCGGTGTGTTCGGGATTCCATCAACTCCTACACTGTAGACCGTCTGGCTCAGGCTGCCGCTGTGGCGGCGCTGGCGGACGGGGCCTACTTTGAAAAGACCTGCCGCCAGATCATGGAGACCAGGGAGAAGACCTGGAACCGTCTGCGGGACATGGGCTTTGACGTGGCTCCGTCCAAGGCCAACTTCCTCTTCGTCCGCCATTCCTCCATCCCCGGCAAGACGCTGTTTGACGCCCTCCGGGCCCGGGGCGTTCTGGTCCGGCGGTGGGACCTGCCCCGCATCCAGGACCATCTGCGTGTCTCCATTGGTACGGAGGAGGAGATGGACGCTCTGTGCCAGGCCCTTGGGGAGCTGACGGCGGCGGGGTAACCTCAAATACGACCTCCACATACACTGGGAGTGGAAGGGCACAGCGTGTGCCGAATCCACTTTCAATTGGGAGGTTTAAGCCATGGCTGAAAAAGTCATGCCCGGCCCCGTGCAGGAAAGTGCCTGCATCCGGGAAGCTGTGTGCGTACACACGAAAAAGATCTTTGATTCCTGTCGGGACAAGGATTGCGTGGAGGATCTGCGGTTCTATCCCACCTGCAGTTCCAAGGCGGTCATCGACCGTGCCATCAGCATCAAGCCCGGCACCGCCGAGCTGCTGGACGTGTACATCGACGTGGAGCCCGTGAGCTTCAACCGGGGCTTTTACACCGTAGATGTGCGCTACTTCTACCGCGTCACTGCTGACGCCTTTGTGGGCGCGGCCCGGCCCGTGTGCGTCAGCGGTCTTGCCGTCTTTGACAAGCGGGTCATCCTCTTTGGCAGCGAGAGCGGCGCCAAGGTCTTCTCCTCTGACTGCGACGATCGCTGCGACAAGACCATGGGCAGGGCTAACCTGCCTACGGCGGTGGTGGAGGCTGTGGACCCCATCATCCTGAGCATGAAGCTGGTGGACGCCTGCGAGTGCAAGGTGTGCGACTGCGAGCTGTGCGAGGTGCCCGGCGGCGTTTGCTCCTGCTTTGGCGGCGACCTGGACTTCTCCGGCGGCGGCAAGCGGGTCTACCTGACCCTGGGCCAGTTCTCCATCATCCGCCTGGAGCGGGACACCCAGCTGCTCATGCCCGTCTACGACTACTGCCTGCCTGAGAAGGAGTGCTCCTGTGGCAACTGCGACGACGATCCCTGCGAGGTCTTCCGCCAGGTGAAGTTCCCTGTGGACGAGTTTTTCCCGCCCAATGCCTGCTCCTGCGGCGATGGCTATCGGGAGATCAAGGGCTGCTGCAACCACTAAAGCAAGGCTGAATACGGCCTGAACGAGGCCCACCGCGGAAGACGCTTCCGCGGTGGGTTTTTCGTTGCCATGAGGGCTGGAATGTGCTATACTGAAGGCAAAGGAGGGGACGAACGTGAAAAAGAAGCTCCTGGCATTCCTTCTGGCAGCCGCGCTGACGTTGACGCCCGCGCTGGCGGCATCGGCGGTGGACTTTGCCGATGTGGAGCCCGGCGACTGGTTTTACGACAGCGTGGACTATGCGGCCCAAAAGGGCCTGATGACCGGCGTGGGCGATGGGCGGTTTGAGCCGGAGGGCATCTGCGACCGTGCTATGTTCGTCACCATTCTCCACCGCATGGCGGGCACGCCCAGCCGTGGCGAGGCGGTTTTTTCAGACGTGCCGGGGGACACCTGGTATACGGCTGCCGTAGCCTGGGCTGGGACGACCCAGCTGGTCAAGGGCTACGGCGACGGTCGCTTTGGACCCCAAGACCCGCTGAGTCGGGAGCAGATGCTGACGCTTCTTTACCGCTACGCCCAGCAAAAGGGCCTGGACACCTCGACCTCGAGCAGTCTGGAGCAGTTTCCGGACGGATATCAGGCCGCGGACTATGCTAGGACCGCCCTGGCCTGGGGTGTGGGTTGCCGACTCATTCTGGGCACTGGCGACGGATCGCTGGAGCCCGGGGGCCTTGTGACCCGGGCTCAGGCCGCGGCCTTTTTGTCCCGGTTCGACGCCCTGGCGACTCAACCGCAGGAGACCGCCCCGCGACTGAGCCTCCGGGACTTTACCGCCAGCCAGACCGCTCTAGCCGCCGGGACCGGGGCCACGGTGACATTTACCGTCCGGCCAAGCCGCCGCGTGGATGAGCTGACTCTTTACCGGGACGACGGCGTGGCCCTTGGCGCCATGCGTGACGACGGCGTTGATGGCGACGTGATAGCGGACGACGGGACCTATACATATGTTTGGAATACGGTTGATCTGAGCGCCGGGACCTACGTTTGCTATGCCGCCTCCGGCAGCGTCCAGAGCCCGAGCGTGGAGGTGACGCTCTCCGCAGGCGGCGTCATCACAGGCCGGGTCTGTAAGGCAGAGGGCCGGGCGGCCCTGCCCGGCGCCCAGCTCAGCGTCTACCAAGACGGGGCGCTGTGCGCCTCGGCTACGGCGGGGGAGACGGGAGGCTACTCGCTCTATCTGCCGGCGGGCCATTACCAGATCTCCATCGCCTGCCCAGGCTTTTTGCCCTTTTCCGCCTATGCCACCGTCACCGGCGGTAGCGAGACCTATAACGAGACCTATCTGCTGGTAGCGGCGGGACAGGAAGGGGAGATGGGCCAGGCCAGCGGTACGGTGGTCAGCACCATTACCGGCAAGGGCATGGCCCAGGTCCAGCTCAGTGTCCGCCCTGGGTGGAATAATGCTGATATGGGCGAGACCGTAGCCAGCACGCTCACCGATGACAAAGGCCGCTATACCCTGGATCTGCCCATTGGAAACTACACGGTCCTGGCCTCCAAGGAGGGGTGTATCCCGGTGGTCATCAACATCGTCTCCACCGCCGGAGGGTTGAAAAACCAAAACGGCTCCATTACGCCCATAGCTGACGGCAACGTCTACCGCGTCGTCCTCACCTGGGGCGAGAGCCCCAGCGACCTGGACTCCCACATGGTGGGCCCTGACGCCGAGGGGAACCAGTTCCATGTCACCTTTGGCACCGGCGGAGCCCCCGGTCCGGCAGGCACCTACATCTGCAATCTGGATGTGGACGATACCAACGGCTTTGGCCCGGAGACCATGACCCTGGACCCTCAGAGTGGCGCGACTTATTATTACTACGTTCAGCAATACTCTGAAGACGGCACTCTGGCGGGCTCGCTGGCCACCGTACGGGTATATCACGGCAGCGCCCTGGCCGCCACCTTCAACGTGCCCACCGACCAGGGCAGCGGCGCTGTCTGGAACGTCTTTGCCGTCAAAGACGGTGTCCTGGTCCCCCGGCGCACAGTCACTTCCAAGGCCGAGCTGACCTACGCCGACTGAGCCTTGGCCCTGGAGCTTTGAGAGGAGGCGGCTTGAGATGAAGAGCTTGTTTTGCTGCCCCAACTGTGGCGGGGCCTTAGAGCGCACAGATAAGACCTACCTCTGTGCCAAGGGCCACAGCTTTGACCTGGCCCGGGAGGGCTATGTGAACCTCCTGTGCGCCAACCGCCGCCACTCCAAGGCCCCGGGGGATGACAGCAAGATGGTGGCTGCCCGCAGCCACTTTCTGGACGGCGGCTGGTATGAGCCCTTGCGGCAGGAGCTGTGCCGCCAGCTGGACAGCCACACCCTCCAAGAGCCTAAGGTGCTGGACGCGGGCTGCGGCGAGGGCTACTATACTGCCGCTCTGGCACAGGCCGCCGGGCAGAAGGGCGGAGCTTTGGCCGCTGTGGATGTATCCAAGCCCGCCGTCAAGCGGGCGGCGAGGCGGTGCCCGTCCTCAGAACTGGCGGTGTCGTCTGTCTACCATTTGCCTTTGGCAAAAGGCAGTGTAGACGCGGTGGTCAACTGCTTTTCCCCCTTGGCGGTGGAGGAATTTTACCGGGTATTAAAGCCAGGCGGGGTGTTTTTCTATGTGGTCCCCGGTCCCCGGCACCTGTGGGAGATGAAAGAGGTCCTCTATGACGACCCCTACGAAAACCAAGAAAAAATGGAGTGCTATGACGGCTTTACCTACCGGGAGGTCATTCCAGTGGAGGGCCGCTTCACCCTGACCGATCCCAAGGATATCCAGGCTCTATTTGCCATGACGCCCTACGCCTGGAAGACGCCAAAGGCCGGCGTGGCCCGGCTTATGGGCCGGGATCAGCTCTGCGTCCAGGCCCAGTTTCGCATCCATATCTTAGAGCGCCGGGCATAAACCAAGCGGGCAAGCACAAAAGTGCTTGCCCGCTTGGCTTTGATCCTTACCGGGACAATACGATGGACCCGGCGATGTCGGCCAGCTCTTGATCGGTGAAGACCTCGGGCTCAAAGCGGAGGTTCACGTAGACCAGCAGATCGGTATTATAGGCCAGAATACCGGGGGAGTAGTGGACGGGGTTATCGGACCGTCCATTGCCGTAGTCTTCGATGGTGGAGATCTGGACCGTGGCGTTTTCGCTCACGTCCGTTTGACTGACCACGGTGTAGTCATTATCCCAGCAGTTTTGGTTGTTGAGCATGATCTGGTTGTAGACCATACGGTAAAAGCCGGGCTCATGGATGGCCGGGCCGTCGGGGTAGAGCTCAAAAATATTGTAGTCCATCACGCCTACAGCCTTGCCGTTTTTCTGGATCTCCACTGGCGACCAGCCGCTCTGGCCATTGGCCGGGTCCAGATAATCGGTGGACAGCGAGCAGCCGTCAGGCAGCTTCATGGACACCTGGAAGGGCTCTACGGCGAAGATACTGGCGTTATATTCGGTCATGTGGTCCAAGCTTGTGGGAAACCAGATCTGGCTCAGCCCCACTGCCATGCCCATCAGTACCGCCGCCGCAGCCACCGCCGCCGCCAAAAGTCCAAGCCTGCGGGCCTTGAGCGGACGCTTTTTTGCGGAAGCGGACTGGTTCAAAAGGGCGGAGCAGTCGGCCAACAAACTGTCGTCCAGCGTGCCCACAAGGTCCAAAAGGTATTCTTGATTCATAGAGAAATGTCCTCCCTTTCTAAGACTTTGCCCAGGTCTCTGCGCAGCCGCATCAGCGTGGAGGCCGCCTTAGACTGGCTGACGCCAAGGACCTCCGCGGCCTCAGCCACAGGCAAGAAGTAGAAGTACCGTAGCAAAAAAAGCTGCCGTTTTTCCCGGCTAAGATCTCTTAGCCAGTTCTCTAAGACTTCACGGAAGCGTCCCGCCTCCGCCATATCCTCGACTGCGTTGGGGGAGGGAAGACAGTCCGCCAGCTCCTCCAGCGCCGCTTGATACTGCCCGCCGCCCCGCTTTTTGGCGCGCTTGGAGCGCAGACGGTCAATGGCAAGACTCCGGGTGAGCTTGCCCAAATAGGCGGAAAGCGCCGCCGGCTTTTGGGGTGGGATGGTCTGCCAGGCCCGCATCCAGACGTCGTTGACACATTCGTCGGCATCCTCCTGGTCGGCCAAAATGTTGAGGGCGATGCGGTGGCAATAGCCGCTGTAGCGCTTTTCCGAGTAGGCCAGCGCGGCCTCGTCCCGGCTCCAATACAGCGCCACAATCTCTTGATCTTCCATAGCCTCAGTCCTTTCTCTGATGGGGCCCATCTGCTGATATAGACGGAAAATGCCCCGGAGATATGGCGCGGCAGCAAAATATTTTGAAAAAAAGACCGGCACCGTCTATCGCGGCGCCGGCTTCTTGGATCGCTTGGCGTTAGGGAGCCTCCGAGGAGACCTCCTCAGTTTGCCCGGTGACGACGACTAGGCCGCACGGAGCTTCAGGGTCGATGCCCTCGCCCTCAGTGGTGAACTCATAGGAACTGCCCTGATCGTCCAGCTGCTCCACCAGAGCGTAGAGATCCGCGGCGGGAAGGGTGTATTTCGCCTGGCCGCTTTCCGAAAATTCCACGGGGTAGTCCTGATCGATGGGCTCGTACTGGTCCACGGTGAGGATGCCGCAATAGCTGACAAGGGGACCAGCCGCCTCGGCGGACAGATCATTCAAAGCCGGGGAGGGCTCCACGGCCACCTTTGCGGACGTCATAAGAAACTGAGGCTGTTGGGGATCTTCAGGGCCGTCGGCAGATATGGCGGTTTCTTGCGTGGCTTCTGGCGCGGGCTCTGGTACAGGCGCTGCCACGGGCAGGTTTAGGGCTCTTTCCTCGGCGGAGTAGGCCGCGCCTAGCGGGGCGGAGACGCCGTTTTCGGTGGCGGCTCCAGCGGCGGGGGAGGCGGCTTGAACGCCACCGTCCTCTGTCGGCACACCGTCAGTCGGCGCTTCGCCGACGATCTTAGCAGCGCGGGCGTTAAATTGGCGTGGAGCCACAGAGGCAGGGGCCGCCTCAGGTGCGGCGTCCTCCGTGGACATAGCGGCGGCTGTCTCAGGGGTGCCGGCAGCGTCATAGGTGGTGTAGCTGGCGGGGCCTTCGGGGTTCGGCTGGGCCGCGGGAGCGGCGTTAGCGCTGATGCCATCTCCCTCTACATAAGGAGGCAGGACCGCCTCGTCGTTTAGCGCGTCCACATCGGTGTCGCTGGCTCCGGTGGTTTGGGTGGCGGAGTCCATCATCGCAGCGGCAGGGGCGGCGTCCTTGGCCGGGGAGAGGATGGAGCGGGGCAGCTGCCATACCCCCAGGACCACCAGCGCCGCACACGCCGCCATAGCGCACCAGCGCCGCCAGTAAACAGGCTTTGTCTTGCCTGACTGAGGGGGCAGATCGGCCAGGATCTGTTCCTTGAGTCCCGCCGGAGCGGGAACCTCCAGGGAGCCGAGGGCGTCCTCTATGCCCAAAAGCTCTGCTTGGAGCGCCCGGCAGGCGGGGCACTGGACCAAATGCTCGTCCAGTTGGGTCTGCTGGGCGGGGGTGATCTCGCCATCGATCGCGGCGCAGAGCAGTTCTAACGCTTCGTCACAGCGCATAGCCGGGCCTCCTTTCTTCATGATCTATTCATATAGACGGCGTTGGTGTGGAAAAGTTCCCATCGGCCAGCAGGATCTTCCTCAAAGCCAGCCGGGCCCGGAAAATGCGGGACTTCACCGTGCCCTCTTCAATGCTCAGGACCTGGGCGATCTCGGTGTAGCTTAGACCGTTCAGCTCCCGGAGGACCAGCACCTGGCGGTGTTCGTCGGAGAGTTGGCCGAGTCCCCGGTGGACCGCCTCCTGGAGCTCCTGACGCTCCAGTTGGCTCTGGGGGGTGAAGCGCTGGTCGGGGATGTCCAATACCCGATCCGAGTCGTCATCCGTGGATAGAGGGATGGTCGAAAGGCCCTTTCGGCGTTTCTCCCGTCGCAAAAAGTCGATAGCGGCATTGGTAGCCAGACGGTAAAGCCAGGTGGAGAACTTGCTGTCGGCGTGAAAATTGGGAAGGCCCCGCCAGGCGTTAAAGAAGGTCTCCTGGGTCAACTCCATGGCGTCCTCTGGAGAGCCTACCAATCGCAGGGTGAGACCGTAGACCTTGTTTTGGTGTAGCTCCAAAAGCTGAGCAAAGGCATCCTGGTCGCCCTGGGCGGCTCTTTGAATGAGTTCAGTTTCGTTCAAGTGGTCTCACCTCCTTTTGTATGCCGACCCAGACAAACTCAGCCGGACAGATCCCGCAAAATGCCGCGGGTACAGCGCTCTAGGTCCTCCATGGTCTCCACCTTGCAAAGTTCGGTTTTCCAATGGCCGGACCGGGGCACGCCCTTGAGATAAAGGACATAGTGCCGCCGGGCCTCCAGGCAGGCGATCTTTTCCCCCTTGTCCGCCATGGCCATGCGAAACTGGGCCATGGCCGTCTCGCACCGCTCTTTCAGCGGCGGCAGGGGAGGGATCGGTTCACCCGCCAGCGCCGCTTTGGCCTGCTGGAAGATCCAGGGGTTGCCAAAGGCCCCGCGGCCGATCATGGCCATGTCCGCGCCGGTGTAGCGCATAATGTGGGCGGCTTCCTCACCGGAAAAGACGTCGCCGTTGGCGATAACGGGGATATGCAGCGCGGCCTTGACCGCCCGGATGACATTCCAATCGGCCCGGCCGGAGTACATCTGGGTCCGGGTCCGGCCATGGACGGCCACGGCGGCGGCTCCCGCGTCCTCCAGAGCTTTGCAAAACTCCACGCAGTTGACGCTGCCCTTGTCCCAGCCAGTGCGGGTCTTCACCGTCACCGGCAGACCGCCCGCACCCTCTATAACGGCCCGGACGATGCCGGCGGCCTTGGCGGGCTCTCGCATGAGGGCGGAGCCGTCTCCGCTTTTGACCACCTTAGGTACCGGGCAGCCCATGTTGATGTCGATGATATCGGGTTTGGCCCTTTCCGCCACGATGGCGGCGGCTTCGCGCATACAGCCCGGGTCGCTGCCGAAGATCTGAACGGCGGCAGGGTGTTCGCCGGGGGCCAGGGTCATGATAGGAATGGATTTTTTATCCTGGTAACAAAGGGCTTTGGCGCTGACCATTTCGGTGATGGTATAGCCCGCGCCCAGGCCGCGGCAGACCTGCCGGAAGGCAAGGTCGGTGACTCCGGCCATAGGGGCCAGAGCCACGGGGATTTCAATGGTAACACTGCCGATTTTCAAGGCCGTTTCCTCTCTTTTCGGGGATGCTCGACTATCTTATCATAACTTCTGCCTAAAGGCAAGGGCCTGGCCCGGTTTTGGCTTGACTTTACAGTCTGCAGAACCTACAATGAGAAAAAGAAGGGGGGGGCGGGGAAATGGTCGAGCCAGAAAAGATGGAGAGGTCTGTGACCTGCGCCTTTACCGGCCACCGCCCGGAATCCCTGCCTTGGAGGGAAAACGAGAGCGACCCGGGGTGCGTGGCGCTGAAAAAGCGGCTGGGCCAGGCTGTGGAGCGAGCCTACGATAAGGGCTATCGCCACTTTATCTGCGGCATGGCCAAGGGTGCGGACGCCTACTTTTGTGAAGCGGTCATCAAGCTCCGTGCCGCCTGCGGGGACGTGACGTTGGAGGCGGCTGTGCCCTTTCCCGGTCAGAGCGACCGCTGGAGCCGGGCCGATCGAGAGCGCTACCAATGGCTTTTGAGCCAATGCGACTTGGAGACCTTGATCCAGCAGGCTCATTCGCCGGGGTGCATGCACCGCCGCAACCGCTATATGGTAGACCACGCTGGACTGGTCATTGCCGTGTTCAACGGCCAGCCCCGGGGCAGCGGCACGCTGGCCACGCTGAATTACGCCATGCTCCAGGGCTTGGAGACGGACATTCTCTATCTGGACCGGGTGGAGCAGGAGAGCGTGGTTTGAGCCTTGAAAGGGAATTGACTTTTCGACGTCTATCGGGTATAATAGACCGATTTGGAAAAAAGGAGGGCTCCGGCGCATGAGAGCCAGTTTGATCTTGGAAAATGGAGCGGTCTTTTTGGGTGAGTCCATCGGCGAGGTGGGCAAGCGGGTCTGCGAGTTGGTGTTCAACACCTCCATGACCGGCTACCAAGAGATTTTGACCGATCCGTCTTACGCGGGACAGGGCGTGGTGATGTCCTATCCTCTCATCGGCAACTATGGCGTCAACAGCCAGGATAACGAATCCGTACGGCCCTGGGTGGACGCGCTCATTGTCCGGCACCTGTCGCCTCTGGGCAGTAATTTCCGCTGCGAGGGCACGCTGGACGACTACCTAAAAGAATATCATATCGTGGGCGTGCAGGGGGTAGATACCCGTGCGCTGACCCGTATTCTCCGATCGCAAGGGACCATGAACGGCATGATCACCTGTGGGTCGGATTTTTCTATCCAGGACGCGCTGAAGGAGATCCGGGCCTTCCGGGTGGAGGGCACCGTCGAGCGGGTCACTCGCCAGGCCCCTGAGCTGTTCCCTGCCGAGGGAGAGGAACGGTTCAAGGTGGCGTTGATGGACTTCGGGGTCAAGCAGAACATGATCGGCTGCCTGACCCGTCGGGGCTGCGCCGTCACCGTCTATCCCGCCCACACTTCCGCCGACGAGATCCTAAAGGGTGGCTTTGACGGCGTCATGCTCAGTAACGGCCCTGGCGACCCGGCAGATAATGTGGAGATCATCGGAGAGATCAAAAAGCTCTATGAGAGCAAGCTGCCCATTTTTGCCGTCTGCCTGGGCCACCAGCTCCTGGCCCTGGCCACCGGGGCCAAGACCCACAAGATGCCCTTTGGACACCGGGGCGGCAACCACCCGGTGAAGGACCTGACCGCCGGGCGGTGCTTTATCACCAGTCAAAACCACGGCTATGTGGTAACGCCGGAGACGGTGGACCCGGCGGTGGCGGAGATCTCCCACGTGAATGTCAACGACGGCACGGTGGAGGGCCTTCGCTACAAGCGGCCCAATTGCTTTACCGTCCAGTTCCACCCCGAGGCCGCCCCCGGTCCTATGGATACGGAATATCTCTTTGACCGCTTTATCGCTTGCATGGGAGGTGAGGGCAATGCCTAAGGACCCGAAGATCAAAAAGGTGCTGGTTCTGGGCTCTGGCCCCATCGTCATTGGCCAGGCCGCCGAGTTTGACTACGCCGGTACCCAGGCCTGCCGCGCCCTCCGGGAGGAGGGGGTGGAGGTGGTGCTGGTCAACTCCAACCCCGCCACCATCATGACCGACGCCGATATCGCCGACCATGTGTATATCGAGCCTCTGAACGTGGCCTCCCTGACTCAGATCATCCAAAAGGAGCGGCCCGACTCCATTCTGCCCACCCTGGGTGGACAGACCGGCCTGAATCTGGCCATGAACCTCCATGAGGAGGGTATTTTGGCCGACTACGGTGTGCGGCTGCTGGGTACCTCTCCCGCCTCTATCAAAAAAGCGGAGGATCGCCAGGAGTTCAAGGACGCTATGGAGGCCCTGGGTCAGCCCTGCGTTACCTCCGATGTGGTGGAGAGCGTAGAGGCCGCCGTGGAGTTTGCCGGGCGCATCGGCTATCCTGTCATCGTCCGGCCCGCCTATACCCTGGGCGGTACCGGCGGCGGCATTGCCTATGATGAGCTCTCCCTGCGGGAGATCGCTGACCGGGGCATCCATCTCTCCCGGGTGGGTCAGGTACTCATCGAGCGGTGCATTGCCGGCTGGAAGGAGATCGAGTTCGAGGTCATGCGGGACTCGGCGGGCAACGTGATCCAGATCTGCTCCATGGAGAACATCGACCCTGTGGGCGTCCACACCGGCGACTCCATCGTAGTGGCCCCCACCCAGACCTTGGCCAACAAGGAGTACCAGATGCTCCGCTCGGCGGCGCTGGACATTATCTCCGCATTGGAGATCGAGGGTGGCTGCAACTGCCAGTTTGCCCTGAATCCAGACAGCTTTGAGTACGCCGTTATCGAGGTCAACCCCCGGGTGAGCCGTTCCTCCGCACTGGCGTCGAAAGCCACAGGCTACCCCATCGCCAAGGTGGCGGCCAAGATCGCCCTGGGCTATACTCTGGACGAGATCCCCAACGCTGTAACAGGGAAGACCACCGCCTGCTTTGAGCCTACCTTGGACTATTGCGTGTTGAAGATCCCCCGCCTGCCCTTTGACAAGTTTACCACCGCCTCCCGCAAGCTAGGCACCCAGATGAAGGCCACCGGCGAGGTCATGGCCATCTCCAACTCCTTCCAAGGGGCCTTGATGAAGGCCATCCGCTCTCTGGAGTTGAACGTAAAATCCCTGCGGCTGGACGGGCTGGAGGACCTCTACACCGAGGAGATCGAGGAGAAGCTGGCCGACGTGGACGACCAGCGACTCTTCGTGGTGGCCGAGGCTCTGCGCCGGGGATTCTCGCCGGAAAAGATCAACGCCATCACCAAGATGGACGTGTGGTTCCTGGAGCGGTTCCAGGACATCATTCGTATGGAATCCAAGCTGGAAAAGGGCATCCCCGACGCTGAGACCCTCCAGCGCTCCAAGGAGATGGGCTTTTCCGACGCATACATCGCCGCCCTGTGCGGCTCTACCCGGGAGGAGATCAAGACCCTTCGGGAGAGCATGGACATCCGTCCCAGCTTCAAGATGGTGGATACATGCGCCGCCGAGTTTGAAGCGGCCACACCCTACTACTACTCCACCTATGACCGGGAAAACGAGGCTGAGCCCAGCGATGACGCAGGCAAGCGGAAGGTCCTGGTCCTGGGCAGCGGCCCCATCCGCATCGGTCAGGGCATCGAGTTTGACTACTGCTCGGTCCACTCGGTGTGGGCGCTAAAAAAGCTGGGGTGCGAGACCATCATTATTAATAACAACCCCGAGACCGTCTCCACCGACTTCGACGTGGCCGACAAGCTCTACTTCGAGCCCTTGACCCCAGAGGATGTGGAGGCGGTGGTGGAGCTGGAAAAGCCCTGGGGCGCTGTGGTCCAGTTCGGCGGCCAGACCGCCATCAAGTTGGCCAAGGCTCTGACCGACATGGGTGTGCCCATTTTGGGCACCTCCTCCGACGGCGTAGATGCCGCCGAGGACCGGGAGCGCTTTGACGAGATCCTTCAGCAGTGCTCCATCCCTCGGGCCGAGGGCCGGACGGTCTTCACTGCCGAGGAGGCCATTGCCGCCGCCAACGAGGTGGGCTATCCTGTTTTGGTGCGTCCCTCTTACGTTTTGGGCGGCCAGGGTATGGAGATCGCCTACAATGACCGCAACATCACCGAATTTATGCGCATCATCAACCGCACCGTTCAGGAGCATCCCATCTTGGTGGACAAGTATCTCATGGGCCGGGAAGTGGAGGTAGACGGCGTCTTTGACGGCGAGGACATTCTCATTCCCGGCATCATGGAGCACGTGGAGCGGGCGGGAGTCCACTCCGGGGACTCCATTTCCGTCTACCCCTCTCTCCACGTGGAGGACAAACACAAGGAGACCATTTTGCGCTACACCCGGGACCTGGCAAAGGCACTGGGGGTCATAGGCCTCATTAACATCCAGTTTATCATCTACTCCGACCAGGTCTATGTCATCGAGGTCAACCCCCGCTCCTCCCGGACCATCCCCTATATCTCCAAGGTCACCGGGGTGCCCATCATCGACCTGGCCACCCGGGTCATGCTGGGGGAGAAGCTCAAGGACATGGGCTATGGCGTGGACATCTATCCCGAGCAGAAGTATTATGCTGTGAAGATGCCCATTTTCTCCTTTGAAAAGCTCACCGATGTGGATACGGGCCTGGGCCCGGAGATGAAGTCCACCGGCGAGGTCCTGGGTCTGGACGAGTCCTTCCCTCAGGCTCTGCTGAAGGCCTTCAAGGGGGCCAACCTGAAAGCGCCCAAGAAGGGCGGGCGGGTCATCATCACCGTCCGGGACGAGGACAAGGGAGAGATCCTTGGCATTGCCCGGGGCCTGGCCGATCAGGATATCGAGATCTTCGCTACCGCGGGCACCTGTGTGGCCCTCAACGAAGCGGGCGTTCCCGCCAGACTGGTGGGCCGTGTGTCCGAGGCCCATCCCAATATTCTGGATATGATCGCTTCCGGTTCGGTGGATCTGGTCATCAACACGCCTACCAAGGGCCGCAAGCACGACACCGACGGCTTTAAGATCCGCCGCAGCGCCGTGGAGCACTCGGTGGCCTGCGTCACCGCCATCGACACCGCCCGGGCCATCCTCACCGTCCGGGCCAAGAGCCGCAGCGCCGACCTGCGACCCATCGACATCACCGCGCTCTAAGCAAAGAGGAGAGAGAGCCCATGGCACATCAAACCATCGTCGTGTTGGATTTCGGCGGACAGTATAATCAGCTCATCGCCCGGCGGGTCCGGGAGTGCGGGGTGTACTGCGAAGTCAAAAGCTACAAAACGCCCCTGGCCGAGCTCAAGGCCATGGACCCCATTGGGTTCATCTTTACCGGCGGGCCGGGCAGCGTCTACGAGCCGGACTCGCCCAAGGCGGACCCCGGCGTCTTTGACCTGGGCGTGCCGGTGCTGGGCATCTGCTACGGCTGCCAGTTTATTGCCCATACCTTAGGCGGGGAGGTCACGGCCGCCCAGGCCGACAGCGCCCGGGAATACGGCAAGACCGAGACCTTTTATGACACGGCCTGCACGCTCTTTAATGGCTTGCCCCAGGTGGGCGTCTCCTGGATGAGCCATGGCGACTATATGGCCAAGGTTCCCGCCGGCTTTGCCCTGGTGGCCCGGTCCGACGCCTGCCCCAATGTGGCCATTGCCGACGAGACGCGCAAGTTCTACGGCGTGCAGTTCCATCCCGAGGTGAACCACACGGAAAACGGTCTTGCCATGCTCCGCAACTTCCTCTACGGCGCCTGTGGCGCTACGGGGGATTGGACCATGGGCGACTATAAGGAGACCGCCATCCGTTCCATCCGGGAAAAGGTGGGGGACGGTAAGGTCCTGTTGGCCCTTTCCGGCGGCGTGGACTCCTCGGTGGCCGCCGCACTTCTGGCCGAGGCGGTGGGCAGTCAGCTCACCTGCGTGTTTGTGGACCACGGCCTGATGCGCCTCAACGAGGGAGACGAGGTGGAGGAGGCCTTTGCCCAGTGGGATATCAACTTTGTCCGGGTCAACGCCGAGGAGCTGTTTTTATCCAAGCTGGCCGGGGTATCTGACCCGGAGACCAAGCGAAAGATCATCGGCGAAGAGTTTATCCGGGTCTTTGAGCAGGAGGCCAAGAAGATCGGTCAGGTGGATTTTCTGGTCCAGGGCACCATCTACCCAGACGTCATCGAATCCGGCCTGGGCGACGCCGCTGTCATCAAGAGCCACCACAATGTAGGCGGGCTTCCCGACTATGTGGATTTCAAAGAGATCATTGAGCCCCTGCGGCTGTTATTCAAGGATGAGGTGCGCCAGCTGGGTCGGGAGCTGGGTCTGCCGGAATACCTGGTCATGCGTCAGCCTTTCCCGGGCCCAGGCCTTGCTATCCGGGTCATCGGGGATGTGACAAAGGAGAAACTGGACACCCTGCGGTTGGCCGACTTCATTTTCCGGGACGAGGTCGCCAAAGCGGGGGAGGACAGGAACCTGAACCAGTATTTTGCCGTTCTCACCAATATGCGCTCTGTGGGTGTGATGGGCGATGGCCGGACCTACGACTATACCCTGGCCCTCCGGGCAGTCACCACCGCCGACTTTATGACCGCCGACTGGGCCCGCATCCCCTATGACCTACTGGACCGCATCAGCACTCGCATCGTCAACGAGGTCCCCAAGATCAACCGTGTGGTCTATGACATCACCAGCAAGCCCCCCGCCACGGTGGAGTGGGAATAAACGGCAGCGAACACAAAAACATTAGGGAGGTCATTCAAAATGGCAGACAACAAGCGGCCCGACAGCATGGCGCGTATCACCACAAAGGAGCTGGCCCAGGCGTTTATTGATGAGCAGGTCCAAGCCCTGCGCACCCAGATCGGGGATAAGAAGGTCCTGCTGGCTCTCTCCGGCGGCGTGGACAGCTCGGTGGTAGCGGCCCTGCTCATCAAGGCGGTGGGCAAGCAGCTGGTGTGCGTCCACGTCAACCACGGGCTCCTGCGCAAGGGTGAGCCCGAGCAGGTGGTGAAGGTCTTCCGGGACGAGATGGACGCCAACCTTGTCTATGTGGACGCGGTGGACCGCTTTTTGGACAAGCTGGCCGGGGTGAGCGATCCCGAGACCAAGCGGAAGATCATCGGCAAGGAGTTCATTGAGGTCTTTGCCGAGGAGGCCGCCAAGCAAGAGGGCATCCGCTTCCTGGCCCAGGGCACCATCTATCCCGACATCATCGAGTCGGATAAGGGCGTGAAGGCCCACCACAATGTGGGCGGCCTGCCCGAGGGGATGGACTTCGAGCTGGTGGAGCCGGTGAAGTTCCTTTATAAAGACGAGGTCCGCGTGGTGGGCGACGCCCTTGGCCTACCCGCTGGCATGGTCTACCGTCAGCCCTTCCCGGGTCCCGGCCTGGGGGTGCGCTGCACCGGCGCCATTACCCGGGACCGGCTGGAGGCGGTGCGGGAGTCGGACGCCATTCTACGTGAAGAATTTGCCAAGGCCGGGTTGGAGGGGAAGGTGTGGCAGTACTTCACCATCGTGCCCGACTATAAGTCTACCGGCGTCATCGACGGCGCGCGCTCTTGGGACTGGCCGGTCATCATCCGGGCGGTGAACACCAAGGACGCCATGTCCGCCACCATCGAGGAGATTCCCTATGCGCTCCTTCACAAGATCACCCAGCGCGTCATCACCGAGGTCAAGGGCGTCAACCGCGTCCTCTACGACCTTACCCCCAAGCCCACCGGCACCATTGAGTGGGAGTAAGCCGAGACTGAAAATAAGGATCTGGGAGGGATCGCCATGGAAACTCTTGATGCGATCAAGAGCCGCCGGAGCGTAAAGAAGTTCAAGCCTGATATGCCGCCCAAAGAACTTATTGACCAGGTCATCGAGGCGGGCACTTGGGCCGCCACAGGGAAGAATGCCCAATCTCCCATCATTGTGGCTGTGACCGACCGCGCTGTTCGGGACGAGCTGGCACGGGAAAACACCCGGGTGCTGGGCCAGAGCGAGGACTTTGATCCCTTTTACGGCGCACCTGTGATCTTGGTGGTGCTGGCCGATAAGGCCATGTTCACCCACATCTATGACGGCAGCCTGGTCATGGGCAACATGATGCTGGCCGCCCACGACCTTGGTCTCGGTAGCTGCTGGATCCACAGGGCCAGAGAGGAGTTTGAACTGCCCCGCTGGCAGGAGTGGCTCCGGTCCCTAGGCATCCAGGGTGAGTACGAGGGTATCGGCCACCTAGCCCTGGGCTATGCCGACATGACCCCAGCCGAAAAGCCCCGGAAGGCCGGCTGGGTCTACTACGTGGATTGAGCGCGAAGCAAACGGACAACAAAAATCCCTTCCCCGGCTTGGGGAAGGGATTTTTTGACGGCAGGGAAGGGGTCACACGCCAACTACCGTAATACCGCTTTCGTCGGCGGTGGCGGTGATGGATGTAATGGGATTGGTGTAGCTGTCGATGAGCCGGGTGGCGATGGGGTCCTCCAGCTCCCGCTGAATGAGGCGGCGGAGGTTCCGGGCGCCGTAGAGGGTGGAGTAGGACTTGTTCACCAGGTAGTTGGTGACGTCCTGGCCGCAGGTAAAGGTGATGCCCTTATTTTCCATCACGCCCCGCAGCTCATTCAGCATCAGCTCGCAGATGCCGGAGAAGTTCTCCTTTGTCAGCTGGTTGAAGTAGACGATCTCATCCACCCGGTTGATGAACTCGGGCCGGAGGAAATCCTCCAGAGCCTTCATAGCCCGTTCCTTGCCCTGGGCATTGGCGGTGCGGCCAAAGCCCACAGAGCCGGCGGACTTATTGGAGCTTCCGGCGTTGGAGGTCATGACGATAACGGTGTTTTCAAAGTTGACCACCTTGCCGTGAGCGTCGGTAATGCGGCCGTCATCCAGGATCTGGAGCAGGATGTTCAGAACGTCCGGGTGGGCCTTTTCGATCTCATCAAAGAGGATGACGCAGTAGGGCTTGCGGCGGACCTTTTCGGTGAGCTGGCCGGCGTCGTCGTAGCCCACGTAGCCCGGGGGGGAGCCCACAATGCGGGAGACGGTGTGCTTCTCCATAAACTCGGACATATCCAGCCGAATGAGGCTGTCCGGGGTGTTGAAGAGGTCGGCGGCCAGCTGCTTGACTAGCTCGGTCTTACCAACGCCGGTGGAGCCAACGAAGATGAAGCTCACAGGCTTGCGCTTGGCGGAGATGCCCACACGGCCTCGGCGGATGGCGTTGGAAACGGCGTGGACTGCCTCGTCCTGGCCGATAATATGGGTCTTCAGCCGCTCTTCCAGCTGGGCCAGCCGCTGATACTCCTGTTCCTGGATCTGGCTAGCGGGGATCTTGGTCCAAAGCTCGATCACATGGGCCAGATGCTCGGCGGTGAGGGGAGGGGTCAGACTGGGAGCCAGCTTTGCTTTCTCGTCATTGAGCCGCACCTCGGTCGAGCGTAGCTCCGCCATGCGCTGATAGGCCCGCTGATCCATCTCGTCGGCAGTGGGCTCGGCGGTAATGACCGCTGCGCTGCCCGCAGAGGCGGAGACAGCGGCGCCGGCGGCCTCGGCGGCAGGGGCGTGGACCTTGTTGGCCGAGGCCAGGATGACCTCACGCTCCTTGGCAATGTCAGCCAGCTCCTTTTCGATTTCCATGGTCCGGGCCAGGGACTTGTTGTGGAGGTTCACATCCGAGCAGGCCTCGTCGATGAGGTCGATGGCCTTGTCGGGCAGGAAACGGTCTGTGATGTAGCGCTCGGACATGGTGACCGCCAGGCGGCACATCTCCGGCGAGATGCGGACCTTGTGGTAGGTCTCGTAGTAGGGCGCAATGCCCCGGATGATCTCCACAGCGTCCTCCATAGAGGGCTCCTCCACCATGACGGGCTGGAACCGACGCTCCAGGGCGGAATCCTTTTCGATGTACTTACGGTATTCCGTCAGCGTGGTGGCGCCGATGACCTGGATCTCGCCCCGGGAGAGGGCGGGCTTGAGGATATTGGCGGCGTTCATAGAGCCCTCGGCGTCGCCCGCACCCACGATGTTGTGGACCTCGTCGATGACCAGAATAATGTTGCCCAGCTTGCGGATCTCTTCGATCAGGCCCTTCATCCGGCTTTCAAACTGGCCCCGGAACTGGGTCCCCGCCACCAGCGCGGTCAGATCCAGCAGATAGACCTCCTTGTCCCGCAGTTTGTAGGGCACATCCTGATTGTAAATGCGCATGGCCAACCCCTCGGCGATGGCGGTCTTGCCCACGCCGGGCTCGCCGATGAGGCAGGGATTGTTCTTCTGGCGGCGGTTCAGGATCTGAATGGTCCGAGCCAGCTCACTGTCCCGGCCTACGATACGGTCCAGCTTGCCCTCGGCGGCCTTTTGGGACAGGGAGATGCAGTAGTTTTCCAAAAACTTACGCTTAGGGGCGCGCTCGCCCTTGGCACGGGGTTGCTGGGCGCGCTCGCGGTCGGCTCCGGCGGAGTCGTCATGGTCGTCGCCCTTGGACGCGTCGCCGCTTACGCCGCCGAAGAGCTTGTTGAGGAAGGGGAAGGTGGCGGTACGGCCAGAATCATCGTCCTCGTCCTCGTCTTCACCCTCGCCTTGGGGAATCAGACCCTCTAAGCCCTCCGCGCCGCCGAAGGCGGACATCATCTCAGTGGTGATACCGTCCAGGTCATCCTCGGTGATGCCCATTTTCTTCATCATGTCCTCCACCGGACCGATGTGTAACTCCTTGGCGCATTTCAAACAAAGACCCTCGTTTTTGGTCTCGCCGTTTTCGATCTTCGTAATGAATACCACAGCGGGATTCTTGTGGCATCTGGAACACAGGGTAGGTTGCATGGCGTTTCTCCTTCTCCGGCCCCAAAAAGCGGGCCGATGGTTAACTTGGGACAAGTTTAGCATATATTTGTGAATATATTGTTAAACTCTGTCCGCCAATGTATGGGGAAAAAGGTCCTTCTTAGGGGTGGAACAGCGCGGAAACCAGATCAAAGCGTAGGAAGAACTTGAGTACATGGGTATTTTCCTCCACCTGGGGCGTGATCAGTCCACTGAACAGCCGCAGACAGGCGATGACCACATACAGCACGATCACGCCCTTCAAAAGCCCGATCAGGCCGCCGCCCAGCTCGTTGCAGAAGTTGAGCCCAGGCAGCCGGGCCACCACATTGAGGGCGTGGAGCAATACGGTCAGCAGAATAAAGAGCAGTAAGAAGGACAGGGCAAAGAGGATGCGGTAGGCAATGGTGGTGGCCAGCAGTCCCGCGGCCTTGGTAGCCAGGTCGCCGATGGCGCTGCCTACTACGCTCTCCTGGGCGTCCTCCACTGCGTCGGCGGCCCAGGAGAAGAGCCCGCCCTGCTCTCGCAGCGCGTCCAGCGGGTCCTGATCGGACTGACTGTCGTAGTGAAGCGCCAGCTGTTCTTGAATGGTCTCCTCCAGCTTGGGGGTAATGGCGTCGGCTAAGGGTGTGTCCAAGGTATCGGCAATAAAGCCCGCACCCAGGAAGGAGGCTACCACCACCGCCAAACCGCACAGGCTCAATAGCAGACCCTTTCTCCAGCCCCGCCACACAAAAAAGGCCAGAATGGCCACAACGGCGACGTCAAACAGAATATATTCCATATGGAGCCCTCCTTATCAGCTCAAGCACAGCCACGCCGCGCTCTGAGAGGCCAGGTAGGCCGAGCCGTCAGGCAGCATGGCAAGGTGCGAGGCATTGTCGGTATTCTCTATAGTAGCGTAAAGAGTCAGGTCTCTTGTGTAGATGTTCAGCTCCCTGGCGGTGAGCACGCCCACATATTTGCCCGCGGCACTCAGGTCCAGGATGGGCAGGGAGAAGTCCGCCGAGGCCCGGACCGCGCCGTCTGGGTCGATGATCTCCAGCGTGGTCTGACTGCCTGAGCGGTACTTGCCTGTCAACACGGCAAAGGTATTGTCACCCAGCAGGGAATAGCGCTTCAGATAGCGGTCGGACCAGTCGTAGGCGCCCTGTTCCTCCAGAGAAGCGTTGGCGCCCAGCGCGGCATATTCCCCCAGCACCCGCACGCCGTCGCTGTCCCAGACCAGGTCCAGGGGTAGGTGATTGCCAAGAACCCATGTGTGGGTAGGCGTGGGGTCTTTGGGGTTTGCCTCTAACTCGGAGAAAGAATACCGGGCCAGGGTACAGGTGAAGAGGTGGGCGTCTTGTCCGGCGGTGACGGCCAGAAGGGACCGCCCGTCCGGCGAGACCACCGCGTCCAGCACATAGCTTGACGATAGCTGCAGATCCATCAGTTGATGGAAGCTGCTGTCATAGACGGAGATCACGCCCTTGAAGCCGCTGGCCCGGGACACCACGCACAGTTGGCCGTTGTCGCTCAGCCGAGCGCTGAGGATGGTGGCGTCGGTGTTGCCCAGGTCAAAGACCTGCGTTCGGTCTCGGTAGACCCGCAGCGTAGAGCCACCCGCGTCATAGACCACCGCGGCGTTTCCACTGACTTGGCAGACGGGGTCAGCCATGGTGAAGGTATCCTGGATGTAGGCTGTGCCGCCGGAGGAATAGAGCCTGACGCCGGTCTGAGAGACGGCAATCAGATCGCCGTCGCAATTGGCCAGAGTGAGGGATCCACCGCCTTGATAAGAGAAGGGCTGGCCATTGCCGTCGTCGTCCTGGGCCAGGGAGCGGTAAGTGAACCAGCGCTTCAACGCGTCAAAATTCAGCCGATCCCGGTTGGCCACCAGGTAGATAGCCCCGACGATCAGCGCGATAGTCAGCACGAAGGCCAGCAGCCGCACCAGACGACTGGAGCGCTTGCGTGGCTTAGGCGGTTCTTTTTCCCGTTTGACTTCTCGAATCATAAGACATCCTCTTCATACCAGAGTTTTGACATATAGAGCCCACCCGGCGGCGCAGTGGGCCCGGCGGCAGTTCGGTCGCCCCGCTCCATGATGTGGGGCAGCTCCTCCGGGATCAGTTTGCCCTCGGAGGCGTATACGCAGGTGCCCACCATGGCTCGTACCATATTATAGAGAAAACCGTTGGCGCAGACCTTACATTCGATGATCTCGCCGTTGCGGGTGATGTCGAAGTAATAGACCGTCCGCACGGTGGTGCGGGTCTCGGTGCCCACGCTTTTCAGCGCGGCAAAGTCGTGGGTGCCCACCATCTGATCCGCGCAGCGCTGCATGACGTGTTCGTCCAGGCGTTTGGGGTAAAACCAGGCGCGGTCTACAAAAAAGGCGTTTCGGATGCGGGAGTTATAGATGCGGTAGGTGTATTCCTTTTTGACGCATGAGCCGATGGCGTTAAACTCCGGGGCCACCTCAGTGGCCCGGACCACAACGATGTCGTCAGGCAGCCGGGTGTTGACGGCCAGAGGCAGCCGGTCGCAAGGGATAGCGGAGGTGGTATGGAAGTTCGCCACATACTTTAAGGCGTGGACCCCCGCGTCGGTCCTGCCCGCGCCCACGCATTTTACCGGGTGGCCCACCACCCATTCCAGGGCCTTTTCCAAGGTGGACTCCACTGTGACGCCGTTTTTCTGCGCCTGCCAGCCGTGGTAGGCCGTGCCCACATACATGAGGCTCAAGGCAATGTTTCTCTCCATAGCCCACACTCCTCACAGTCCGTATCGGGCCAGGGCCCAGACAATGAAGCACAGGGCAAGGCCCCAGGCCAACGCGGCGTGATCTATGGCGGCGAATTTCAACTGCCGAAGCCGGGTCCGGCCCTGGCCGCCGTGATAGCAGCGGCACTCCATAGCGACGGCCAGCTCGTCGGCCCGGCGGAAGGCGGAGATGAAAAGCGGTACAAGCAGCGGCACCAGGGCCTTGGCCCGCTGAATGAGATTCCCTGTGTCAAAGCTCGCGCCCCGGGCCTTTTGGGCGGACATGATCTTGTCGGTCTCCTCGATCAGCGTCGGGATGAACCGCAGGGCGATGGACATCATCATGGCCAGTTCGTGGACAGGGATCTTGATTTTCTTCAGCGGGCTCAAAAGCCGCTCCAGTCCATCGGTGATCAGGATGGGGGAGGTGGTATAGGTGAGCAAGAAGGTGCAGGAGATCAACATGAGGATGCGCAGGATCATAAAAGCCGCGGCTTTGACGCCGGCGGGGTAGACGGTGAAGATCCACCAGGAGAAGAGAGGGGCTTCACCAGGAGCGCCGCGGGTGTAAAAGAGGTTCAAAAGGGCGGTGACGATCACGATGAAAATGACCGCGCGCATACTGCGAAGCAATACCTTGACCTTGATCTTAGACAGGGCCACGCATAAGACAAGCACACCCAGCGTCACGCCATAGCTCACATAGTCCTTGGCCATAAACAGCGCCACGATGTAGCACACGGTGAAGAGGATCTTCGTCCGTGGATCCAGCCGGTGGACGATGGTGTCGCCGGGGAAGTATTGGCCTAGGGTAATATCCTTCATCGCCATGCTACACCACCGCCTTTCCGAGGGCGGCTAAAATGGTATCTCGCGCCTGCTCTACCGTGTAGACCGAAGGGTCGATGTCCGCGCCCATGGCCTTGAGCCGATGGAACACCCGGGTCATCTGTGGCACGCCCAGGCCGATCTCCTCCAGCTCCGCGCCGTGAGCAAAGACCTCCCGGGGCGCGCCCTGGAAGGGGATACGTCCATCATGGACCACCACGATGCGGTCCACCGTCCGGGCCATCTCCTCCATGGAGTGGGATACGATGATGACTGTGGCGTTTTTGGAGCGGTGATAGTCCCGGATGTTGTTCAAAATGTGTTCCACGCCTACCGGATCCAGCCCGGCGGTGGGCTCGTCGAGAATGAGTACGCTGGGCTCCATGGCGATGACCCCGGCAATGGCCACCCGTCGCTTCTGCCCGCCGGACAGCTCAAAAGGGGACTGCTCTAAAATATCGTCCGGCAGCTCTACAAAGGCTGCCGCCTGTCGGACCCGGCGGTCGATCTCAGCTTCGTCCAGTCCCATATTCTTAGGCCCAAAGGCGATGTCCTTGTAGACAGTCTCTTCAAAAAGCTGATACTCAGGATACTGGAACACCAGACCTACCGAAAAACGGGCCTGGCGAGTGGCCTCCTTAGACGCCCAAATGTCCTCGCCCCGGAGCAATACCTGACCGGAGGTGGGTTTTAATAGGCCGTTCAGGTGTTGAATAAGGGTAGACTTACCAGAGCCGGTGCGTCCGATGACGCCCAGATACTCGCCCTCATACGCGGCAAAGTCTACACCCAGCAAGGCTCCATGCTCAAAGGGCGTGCCGGGGGAGTAGACATGGCACAGTTGTTTTGTCTCCAAAATGGGTTCCATAGATGACGTCCTTTGCAAGTTGTGGTGCGTGCCCCTTGGGGTCACGCCCGTTGATCAGCGGAAAGCAGTTCGTAGAGGGCCTGGGCGCACTCGTCGTCGCTGAGGCGGTCCAGTGGCACGTCACACCCGGCCTTGGAAAGGGCCCAGCAAAGCTCCACGGTGTCCGGCACATCCAAACCGATGGCCTTCATCTCCTCTACATGGGCAAAGACCTCCTTGGGAGTTGCGTCAAAGACCACCCGGCCCTTGGACATGACCACCAGCCTTTGAGCCTGAGCGGCCTCGTCCATGTGGTGGGTGATGAGAACCACGGTCATGCCATAGCGCTCATTGAGGGACTTTACCGTCTCGATGACCTCCCGGCGGCCCACCGGATCCAGCATGGCCGTGGGCTCGTCCATGACAATGCAGCGCGGGCGCATGGCGATCACCCCGGCAATGGCCACACGTTGCTTTTGCCCACCGGAGAGCAGGTGAGGGGCATGGGTGGCATATCGGCTCATACCAACCATCTCCAACGCTTCGTCCACCCGCCGGCGGATCTCCTCCGATGGTACGCCCAGGTTTTCCGGGGCAAAGGCCACATCCTCTTCCACCACATTGGCCACGATCTGATTGTCCGGGTTCTGAAAGACCATGCCCACGGTGCGGCGGACGTCCAAAAGCCGGGACTCGTCCGCGGTGTCGATACCGTCCACATAGACCTTGCCGCCAGAGGGCAGCAAGATGGCGTTGAGGTGCTTGGCTAAGGTGGACTTTCCAGAACCGTTGTGGCCCAGGACCGCCACAAAGGAGCCCGGCTCAATGGCCAGGTCCACGCCGTCCAGAACCACCGGCGTCACGCCCTCGGCGCTGGGATAAGAGAACCGCAGGTCCTCGGTTTGGATGATGGGTTTATCCATGTCGTTACCTCGCATGATCTCGATCAGTTGGCCGTCCACCGGCCTGTGGCGCCGCAGGGGAGAGCCAGGCCGGTGTCCTCTACCCTTAGTCCCAGCTCGTCGCTGACGCTGTGGCCGCCGTGGAGCGGGGTGACCAAAGATTCCAGAATGTAGGTGAGTACCGATGGGGCCAGGCCCGTGGTGTAGGAGTTGATAAAGAAGAAAAGCGGCTGGTCGGACAGCACCCGGGTGACCAACTCCACAAAGCCCCAGAGATTTTCCTCCAGCTTCCAGACCTCGCCTGAAGGGCCGCGGCCATAGCTGGGCGGGTCCATGATAATGCCGTCGTAGGTCCTCCCACGGCGGATCTCCCGCTCTACGAACTTGGCGCAGTCGTCCACGATGTAACGGATGGGGGCATCCTCCAGCCCCGAAGACCTGGCGTTTTCCTTAGCCCAGGCCACCATGCCCTTGGCCGCGTCTACATGGCAGACCTTGGCCCCTGCCGCCGCGCAGGCCACGGTGGCCCCGCCGGTGTAGGCGAAGAGATTCAGCACGTTGATCTCCCGACCGGCCCCGCCGATCAGCTCTCGCAGCACATCCCAGTTGGCCGCCTGCTCGGGGAAGAGCCCGGTATGCTTAAAATTCATGGGCTTGATGTTGAAGGTCAGGTCCTTATAAGAGATGCTCCAGCGCTCGGGGAGACGGTGCTTAGCCCACTGTCCGCCACCGGTGGAGGACCGGGCGTATCGGGCGTCGGGAGTGTGCCAGCCGGGGTTTTTTCTGGGGGTTTTCCAGATGGCCTGAGGGTCGGGCCGCACCAGAGTATACTCGCCCCAGCGCTCCAGCTTTTCGCCCTCGGAGCAGTCCAGCAAGCGGTAATCCTTCCAGCCGTCGGCGATCCACATATACCCAGCGCCCCCTTTCCTATGCAAAATTTAACAACATATTATACACCCTTAGCCCTATTGCGTCAATGCTTTCTATATTAAGAAGTATGGACGTGGCGAGAAAGGGGCAATTTAATCAAACAAGCCCCTTGCCAGAAGGGGAAGAACATGGTAGAATAAACGGGAATTCTGGAATGATCGCGCCAAATACCGGCGAGGAGAGTGTTTGATATGAGCGTTGGAGAATACCATTTCCGCACCGCCGCCCTGGGCTTTAACCGCAAGGACGTGATGGGCTATATCGAAGCGGCCCACAAGGACTACGCCGCCCAGCTCCAGAGTCTAATGAAGGACTTGGAGCAGGAGCGCAGCCAGCGCTCCCAGGTGGAGGAGCAGGGCTCTCTGGCCAACGAGGAGGCTGCCGCCGCGGGCAAGGACGCCCAGCGGTGCAAGGAGGAGTTGGAGCAGGCGCTGGAGGAGCTGCGCCAGGCTCAGAGCCAGCGCGAGGAGCTGCGTCTGCGCCTCCAGGCCGTGCAGGCCGACCTTGCCGCCTTGCAGGAGGCCGCCGACCGCATGGCTCCCGCCGCCAAGGCCTATGAGGCGCTGAAGGAAAAGGCCGCCACCATTGAGCTGGACGCCCACAACCGGGCCCAGGGCATCATCAAGCAGGGCGAGGAGGACGCCGCCGAGATCCGCCGCCGTACCGCGGAGTGGATGCGTCAGGTGGAGTCCAGCTACGCGCGGCTTCGCTCGGATGTGGCCGCTACATTGTCCAACGCCTCTACTCAGCTGGAGCGTACCGTCCGCTCCCTGGACGGCGTCAACGCCGAGCTGGACGCCCACGGCAAGCGGCTGGAGGACATCGCGGGTACGGGCAAGGACCCGGAAAACGATGCGTGAGCTGTCGCTGAATGTAGGCCAACTCCCCTCCGCCGCCCCAGAGCTTCAGACCGGAGACCGGGTGCTGCTCTCGGGCAGGGTCTACACCGCCCGGGACGCCGCCCACAAGCGCATTTGCCAGCTGCTGGACGAGGGCAAAGAGCCACCCTTCCCGTTGCCTGGCGCCGTCATCTACTACGCCGGGCCCACCCCCGCCCAGCAGGGCATGGCCGTAGGTTCCTGTGGGCCTACCACTTCTGGCCGCATGGACCCCTATGCGCCCCGGCTTCTGGACCTGGGCCTTCAGGCTATGATCGGCAAGGGAGACCGCTCGGACGCGGTGGTAGACGCCATCGCGCGAAACAGCGCGGTCTACTTCGCCGCCGTGGGTGGCGCGGGGGCGCTGATCGCCCGGTGCATCGTTTCCAGCCGGGTGATCGCCTTTGACGATCTGGGCTGTGAAAGCGTCAAGGAAATGGAGGTCCGTGACCTTCCTTTGACCGTCGCCATCGACAGCCGGGGCCGGGATCTTTACCGCTGAGCACAAAGCTGACCCGGGGCAGGGGGACCGCCCCGGGTGCTTTTTGCCCAATTTTTGCTCTATTGCGTTGGAGACTGCTGGCAAAAATGAATGATAAATTCCTTCAACTTTCATTTTTAGCCTATTTTGGAAAAGTTGTGCTTGCATTTTTGCAAGAGAGCGAATATAATATGTCACAGTGTGAGAAAGGAGTGGCAACCAAAGAATGAAAGCGTTATCCCGCCTGGCCAGTGGCGTGAATCCCTCCACCACCTTGGCCATCGACAGTATGTTTAAGCAGATGCGCGCCCAGGGCATCGATGTGATCGGCTTTGGCGCGGGCGAGCCCGATTTTGATACGCCCCAGCACATCAAGGATGCGGGCGTGGAGGCCATCCGGGCCAATAAGACCCGTTACACCCCCGCCGCAGGCCTTATGGAGTTGCGTCAGGCCGCCTGCAAGCGGCTGAAGGAGGACTGTGGGCTGGACTATGAGCCCACCCAGATCGTGGCCTCCAGCGGCGCCAAGCACAATGTCTATATCGCGCTTTGCTGTCTGGTCGATCCGGGGGACGAGGTGATCCTGCCCGCACCCTACTGGGTGAGTTACCAGGAGATGATCCAGATGGTGGGCGGCGTGCCTGTGGTCGTCACCGCCACCGAGGAAAACGGCTTCAAGATGACCGCCCAGCAGTTGGACGCCGCCATCACCCCCAAGACCAAGGCCCTGATCCTCAACAATCCCTCCAACCCCACCGGCATGATGTATACCAAGGAGGAGCTGGAGCAGATCGCCCAGGTATGCGTCAAGCGGGACATCTATGTGATCGCCGACGAGATCTATTATAGCCTGGTCTATGACGGAGCAAAATTCACTAGTTTCGCCTCCTTGGGCGACGAGGTCAAGGAGTGCACCATCCTGGTCAACGGCGTTTCCAAGTCCTACGCCATGACCGGCTGGCGCATTGGCTACGCCGCCGCCAACGTCCAGCTTGCCAAGGTCATGGCCAACTACCTCAGCCATTCCACCGGCAACCCCAGCACCATTGCCCAGTGGGCGGCGGTGGAGGCCCTGGCCGGGGAGCAAGACGGCATTGACGATATGCGCGTGGCCTTTGAGGAGCGGCGCAACTATATCGTGAAGCGGATGAACACCATCCCCGGCGTCAGCTGCATCAAGCCCGAGGGTGCCTTCTATGTGATGATGAACCTGGAAAAGCTGGTGGGCAAGACCCTCCACGGCGTGACCATCCGGGACGGGGACGACTTTGCCAAGGTATTTTTGGAAAAAGCCCTGGTGGCCGTGGTGCCCTGCAGCGGCTTCGGCGCGCCCAATTTCGTCCGCTGGTCCTACGCCACCTCCATGGAAAACATCAAAGCCGGCCTGGACCGCCTGGAGAAATTCCTCCAGGGCTAAGATATTTTTATCGGCAAAAAGACCTCCTGTGCGTCAATGCACAGGAGGTCTTTTTTGCGCCTAAATTTTGGGACAAGACCCCTTCTAAAGTGGGACAGGCGTTCATAGACTGTGCCACACGGAAGAGGAGGGATGGTCTATGGAAGCGTCACAGGCCGCGCGGCTGGATCAGGCGGCGGAGGTCTTGCCCCTGGCGCTGCGGCAGCGGGTGCTGGCTCTGCCGGAGGCGCAGCGGGCTAGGATCGAGGAACTGCGGCTTCGGATTGGGCGACCTTTGTTCGTGCTGGGGCCGAATGGGGAAATACCCTTGTCCGGCACGGAGGTCACCGCCCAAACGCTGGAAACGGTACTGGAGCTTGCCAGCCGGTCGTCGGTCCACACGGTGCTGGACCAGGTGAAAAACGGCTTTGTCACCATTCCTGGAGGCCACCGTCTGGGCCTTTGCGGTACGGCGGTGATGGAGGGACCAGTCCTGGCAAATCTGCGGTGTATCTCGTCGCTGTGTCTGCGCGTTGCCCGCCAGTTTCCCGGCCTGGCGGCAGAGGTTATGCCAAAACTCTGGCAAGATGGTGCGCTAGAAAGTACCCTCGTTTTGTCCCCGCCGGGGGCGGGGAAGACGACCCTTTTGCGGGACCTCATCCGCTGCTTGGCCTCAGGGCGGGGGTGTTCACCTCTGCGGGTGGGTCTGGCCGATGAACGTGGCGAGGTGGCCGCCATGGCGGGAGGCGTTCCCATGCTAGATGTGGGGCAACGGTGCGACGTGATGGACGGCTGCCCCAAGGCGGTGGGCATGACGGCCCTTTTGCGGGGCATGAATCCCCAGGTCCTGGCCGTGGACGAGATCACCGCGCCGGAGGACGTCCGGGCCATGTTCCAGGCCGCCGGCTGCGGGGTCAAACTGTTGGCCACTGCCCATGGCGGGACCTTGGCCGATCTGGACCGTCGACCTCTCTACCGAGAACTGATGGCCCGGAATCTTTTCGGAAGGATGATCCTTATTCGCCAGACTGAGGCGGGCCGAAGCTATATCGTAACGGATGGGGAGGGAAGACCGTGCTGAAGTTGTTGGGTGGACTGCTGGTCATGGCGGGAGCGCTGTGGTGCGGCGTATCGGCGGTGGAACGGCTGCGGCGCAGAGCCCGGACCCTGGAGGACCTGCGAGCCAGTCTGGTATGGCTCTCGGAGGAGCTGACCTTTCGCCTGACGCCGCTACCCAAGCTCCTGGAGCGTCTTGGCCGAGACCGGGCCGGGCCGGTGGGGCTTTTTTATCAGGAAGTTCTAGTCGGGCTGGCCCAGGACCCGGAGGGTGGCCTGCGGCAGAGCTGGCGGCGGGCCATGGTGCTTCAGCTGGATTTTTTGAAGGAGGAAGAGCGCCAGGTGCTGGTGGAGGTAGGCCAAACATTAGGCCGCTATGACGCCCAGGCTCAGGCCCAGTTTTTAGGGCAAGCCAACCGGCGACTGGACGCCATCCAAACCCGGGCAGGAGAAGAGGCCAGGCGGCTGGGGCGGGTCTATACCACCCTCAGTCTGGCCGCGGGGGCGGCGCTGGTGCTGGTGCTGTTATAGGAAAACAAAGGAGCTGAAAAAGGCCGTGAATGTGGACCTTATTTTCAAAATCGCCGCCATCGGTATCCTGGTCTCCGTGCTCAACCAGGTCCTCAGCCGTTCGGGCCGGGACGAGCAGGCCACCATGACCACCCTGGCGGGCCTTGTGGTGGTGCTGATGATGGTGGTGCGGGAGATCAGCAGTCTCTTCGACCTGGTCAAGAACCTCTTTGACCTGTAGGCATGGATACCATTACACAGATCGTAGCCCTGGGCGTTGTAGGCGCGGTATGCGCCACAGTGGTAAAAAAGCAGACGCCAGACATGGCCCTGGTGCTGACGGTGTGCGCCGCGGCGCTGGTCCTGGGCGCCGCGGCGGCCGTGCTGCGCCCGGTGCGGGCCCTCTTGGATGAGCTGGCCCGGCGGGCGGGACTTTCCGCGGCAGTGCTGGGCCCGGTGCTGAAGACGGTGGGGGCGGCCCTACTGACCCGGGTGACGGCGGAGCTCTGCCGGGACGCGGGGGAGGGCGGCATTGCCTCGGCGGTGGAGATCGCGGGCGGGGCCTGCGCCCTGGTCATCTGCCTGCCCCTTTTCGAGGCGGTGGTACAGTTGATCTTAGAGCTACTTTAGGAGAGCGTTCATGGAGCACATAAGAGGTTTTTTGCTGACATTCATCCTATTTTTCCTCCTCTCGCCCACGGCCAAGAGCGCAGAGCCCTCGGGCTGGGACGCCCTGCCCAGGGCGGAGCTGGAGCGGGCGGCGGGGGAGTACGCTCCCGATATGCCGCTGGACGAGGGCATCGACCTGGACCAAGGGCTGCAGGACCTATTGGATACCGGAACGCAGCAGGTCTTCGGCGTGGTGAAGACGGCGCTGAAAAGCGGAGTTTTACTGCTGGCGGTGGTGCTGTTTTGCGCCGTGGCCGACGGCGCTTCCGAGCTGGGCGGCGCTCCGATCCGGGCAGCGCCTATGGTGGGAGTGCTGGCCGTCTGTGCCATTGCCGTGGCCGACGTCCACTCCCTCATGGGCCTTGGCAAGGCGGCCATTGAGCAGATGACGAGTTTTGGCGCGATCCTGCTCCCGGCTCTGGCGGCGGCGGCGGCCGCAGGAGGGACCCCGGCGGCAGCGGCGGCCCGCCACGCCGCCACGGTACTTTTTTCCAACGTCCTCTTTCAGCTCATTGTCAAGCTCCTGATCCCGCTGACCTATGCCTTTGTGGCCGCCAGCGCGGTGTCCGCGGCTCTGGGCAATCCCGGCCTGAAACGCATGGCCGGGACTTTGAAAGGCATTGCCACTGGGATATTGACCACGGTGATGCTGGTCTTCGTGGGCTATCTCTCCATTAGCGGCGTCATCGCCGGTACGGCGGACGCTATCACGCTGAAGACGGCAAAGTTCGCCATCTCCGGGTCGGTGCCGGTGGTAGGTGGTGTACTGTCTGACGCGGCGGAGACGGTGCTGGTCAGCGCGGGGATGCTGCGAAACGCCGTGGGCGTTTTTGGAATGCTGGTCATCTTGGGCATATGCCTGACGCCCTTCTTACGCATGGGCGTTCATTACCTTGTTTACAAGCTCACCGCGGCCCTCTGTGCCACGGTGTCGGGCGGCAAGCTCACCGATCTGATCGACGCCGTCGGCGGGGCGTTTGCTCTGGAGCTGGGCATGATGGGGTGCTGCGGGGTGCTGCTGCTGATTTGCGTAATTTCGTGCCTTTCGGCGACAGGGGCGGTGTAAAATGGAGTGGCTGAGAAGCTGGCTTTTGTCTATCACCTGCGCGGCTATGATCGCCGCTGTGGCCGACGCACTGTGCCCCAAGGGGTTTCCCAAGGCCCTGACCCGCATGGCCGGCGGTCTGCTGCTTCTTTTGGCGGCGCTGAGCCCGATCCGGTCTTTGGATGAGAACGCCTTGTCACAGAGTGTGGCGCGGCTGAGCGTCGACCAAAGCGCGGTGGAGACGGTCGCCCAGGAGGACATGATAAAATCCATCATAGCCCAGGAGACCGCCGCATATATTTCGGACAAGGCGGCGGAATTGGGCATTGAAGAGGCCCAGGTAGAAGTGCGCTGCCGCATGAGAGAGGACGGCTTTCCCGCGCCGGAGTCTGTAGAGGTCCGGGGCAAGGGGAGCCAAGAAGCGTGGGCCCAGCTGGAGGCGGCGTTGGAGGCCGACTTCGCCTTGGACCAGGACAGCCGGACGTTGGAAAGGATGGACGTGAAGTGAAGTGGGAAATACCCTGGAAAAAGTGGCGGGACAAGGCCCCGGAGCTATTTGGGAAGTACAAATACGTACTGCTGGTGATGCTGGCGGGAGCAGTGCTGCTGCTGTGGCCCAGTGGGGAAAAAGCGCCCCAACCGGAGACTGTACAGCAGGCCCCAGCCAAGGTGCAAGAGGAGGAGTTTGACCTCTCCGCGCTGGAGGAAAAGCTGGCACAAACGCTGTCCAAGGTCCGTGGGGCAGGGGATGTGAGCGTGATGCTCACCGCGCAAAGCAGCGCCCGCCGGGTACTGGCAGAGAATGAGAAAAACGTCCGCTCCGCCGACGGAGGAAGTGAGTCTCAGAGCACCACCGTTGTGGTTTCCGGCTCCGGCGCCGCCGGCGAGAGCCCTGTGCAGGTCCAGCAGCTCTACCCCAAGTTCCAAGGGGCGCTGGTGGTGTGCCAGGGCGGGGACGACGCCGACGTGCGGCTGAAATTGATGCAGGCAGTTAGCGCCTTGACCGGTCTGGGCGCGGATAAAATTTTGATTTGTGAAGGAAAGGGTTGAGGGAAATGAAGATCTGGAAACGCAATGCGGTGGTGGCCGCGATCGTCTTGTTCGTGTGCGCGGCGGTGTACTTAAACTGGTCCTACTCCCAGGGAACGTCGGACGTGAGCGCCAATGCTCTTCCAACGGGTAAACTGCTAGGCGGCGCGGCTATGGTAGGCGCCTCGGCAGACCCCGATAGCAGCGGCAGCGAGGCTATGCAAAGTCCCGCCCCCGCGCCGTCGGCAGACCCGGCGCAGCAGCAAAAGCCCTCCGGCGACTATTTCTCCAACGCCCGCATCAACCGCCAGCAGGCCCGGGATTCGGCTCTGAGCCTCCTGGAGGAGGCCGCCGCCAACAATGACGCCGACCAGGCCATGCGCAACGAGGCCAACGCCTCCATCCGGGTCATGGCCGACTGCACCATGGCCGAGGCGGAGATCGAGAGCCTGGTGGTGGCCAAGGGCTATACCGACTGCGTAGCATTTGTGGGCGAGGACAGCGCGTCGATCGTGGTCTCTTTGGACACAGACGCGCTCACCGAGACGGACACGGCCAAGATCATGGAGATCGCCATGGAGCAGACCGGCCTGGAGGCCAGTCAGATCAAGATCATCCCCGCGGAATAACACCGAAAAACCTCCCGGAACGTTCCGGGAGGTTTTCTGTTGCTACTTGTATATGCACCCAAGATAACAGAGTAAAGCACCGTTTTAAAATGTGTTTCTCAAGGGCGGAGGAGGGTAGGAAAAAACTATTGCAATTTCAGCCATGACAGGATAAAATATACAAGTTAGCTTGCCTGGATAAGGGCGGCTGGCTTGTATATTTTACTTGAGCGAGGAGTTGAGACATATGCCGGAGGAAATGAGCACCGGGATGTCCCAGAATTTTATCCACGATTTTATCGACGAGGAGCTGGCTCCGGGGGGCCGGTGCGAGGGGATGCAGGTCCACACCCGCTTCCCGCCCGAGCCCAACGGCTACCTCCACATCGGCCACGCCAAGGCCATCTTTGTGGACTTCGGCACGGCGGAGAAGTACGGCGGCGTGTGCAACCTCCGCATGGACGACACCAACCCCACCAAGGAGGACGAGGAGTTTGTAGACGCCATCCAGGAGGACATCCACTGGCTGGGCTATGACTGGGGCGACCGCTTCTTTTACGCCTCGGACTACTTTGAGCAGATGTACGACTTCGCCGTGGAGCTCATCAAGAAGGGCCTGGCCTATGTCTGCGAGTTGACGCCGGAGGAATTCAAGGAGTACCGGGGCGATGTGTCCACCCCGGCCCGCTCTCCCTGGCGGGACCGGCCCATCGAAGAGAGCCTGGACCTCTTCGCCCGGATGCGGGCAGGGGAGTTCCCCAACGGCAAGTATACCCTGCGGGCCAAGATCGATCTGGCCAGCGGGAATTTCAATATGCGTGACCCCGTAATCTACCGTATCAACCATATGCGCCACCACAACACCGGCGACAAGTGGTGCATCTATCCCATGTACGACTTCGCCCATCCCATTGAGGATGCCCTGGAGGGCATCACCCACTCCCTTTGTACCCTGGAGTTTGAGGACCACCGCCCCCTCTACGACTGGGTGGTAGACAACATCACGCTTCCTTACCACAAGCCCCGGCAGATCGAGTTCGCCCGTCTGGGCATCAACTACACCGTCATGAGTAAGCGCAAGCTCCGCCAGCTGGTGGAGGAGGGCCGGGTCTCCGGCTGGGACGACCCCCGGATGCCCACCATCTGCGGTCTGCGCCGCCGGGGCTATACCCCTGCCGCCATCCGGGCCTTTTCCGAGCGAAACGGTGTTTCCAAGGCCGCCTCTACCGTGGAATTCGGCTTTTTGGAGCACTGCCTGCGGGAGGACTTGAACGAGAACGCCCAGCGGGTCATGGCCGTGCTGCGGCCCGTCAAGCTGGTCATCACCAACTACCCCGCAGACAAGAGCGAGGTCTTTGAGGTGGAGAACATCCCCGGCAAGCCCGAGGCTGGGACCCGGAAGGTGAGCTTTTCCCGGGAGCTGTGGGTGGAAGCGGAAGACTTTCTGCCCGAGCCCGTGCCCAAGTATAAGCGCCTCTACCCGGGCGGTCCCGAGTGCCGGCTGAAGGGGGCCTACCTTGTCAAGTGTGTGGGCTATGAGACCGACGAGCAGGGGAACGTGACTGAGATCGCCTGTGAGTACGACCCCGACAGCACCGGCGGTGACCCCGCCGATGGCCGAAAGGTGAAGGGGGCCACCCTCCACTGGGTGGATGCCGCCACTGCCCTGGACGCCGAAGTCCGGCTCTATGACAACCTCTTCTCCGACCCCGATCCGGACGCCGGGGACAAAAACTTCCTGGACTGTCTGAACCCGGACTCTCTGGAGGTGCTCTCGGACAGCAAGGTGGAGGCGAGCCTGGCGGACGCCAAGGCCAGCGACCGCTTCCAGTTCATGCGCCAGGGCTATTTCTGCGCCGACAGCCGGGATTCCAAGCCGGGCCATCTGGTCTTCAACCGGGCGGTGAGCCTGAAGGACAGTTTTAAACTGTAAGGCCTATTCACTTTACAGCCTGGCCTTGTCCGCAAGGCCAGGCTGTTCAATATCTATAAAGGAGAATGCCTTGCTATGCTTCAATTTCGAAACGACTACTGTATGGGCGCCCATCCAAAGGTTTTGGAAGCCCTTTTTGCCACCAATCTGGAGGGTAATGTGGGCTACGGTGCGGATGACTACTGCGCCCGGTGCGCCGATCTGATCCGGGACCTTTGCCAAGCGCCCCAGGCCGACGTCCAGTTTCTCATCGGCGGCACCCAGGCCAATTTTACCGCCATTGCCGCCTTTTTGCGGCCCTGGGAAGGGGTCATCTGCGCCCAGAGCGGCCACATCAACGGCCATGAGGGCGGCGCGGTGGAGGCCACGGGCCACAAGCTCTTTCAAGTGAGCGCGGGCCCGGACGGCAAGGTGACGCCCGCCGCCATCGAGCCGGTGGTCAGGATGTGCGCTGATCCCCATGTGGCCAAGGCCGCCATGGTCTATATCTCCGACGCCACTGAGACCGGCGGGGTCTACACCCTGGCCGAGCTGGAGGCGCTGTCGGCCTGCTGCCGGAAAAACGGCCTACTGCTTTTTCTGGACGGCGCGCGTCTCGGCTCGGCGCTAACGGCCAGCGACAACGACGTGACCTTGCCCGACCTTGCCCGGCTGTGCGACGCGTTCTACATCGGCGGCACGAAAAACGGCGCGCTGATGGGTGAGGCGCTGGTCATTGTCAAACCCGAGCTTCAGCAAGACTTCTTCCGCATCAAAAAGCAGCGGGGCGCGGTGCTGGCCAAGGGCTGGCTGCTGGGGGTGCAGTTCCAGGCTCTGCTGGAAAAGGGCCTATACTGGGACATGGCCCGCCACGCCAACGCCATGGCCGGACGGCTCCAGGCGGGGCTGATAGCCAAGGGATACGCCATGCTGAACGAGACCACCACCAATCAGATCTTCCCCATCGTGCCCCGGACGCTTCTGGAAACGCTGGACCGGGTCTGCGCCTATGAGATCTGGAGCGAACTCAGCGACAGGGAAGTGGCCGTTCGGTTCGTAACCTGCTTTACGACGACCGAAGCGGACGTGGACAGTCTGCTGGCGACGCTGCCGGAGAAGCTGTAAACAACAAGCCCGGACGGGGATCACTCCCGTCCGGGCTTGATCTACAGATCGTGTTCCCGGGCGCCCTTACCTATCACACCGGAAAAGCCGATGGCCTTTTTGCCTAGCTTTTCCCGGATGGCGTCCATAGCTGTCTCCAAGTGGGCCTGCTTTTGCCGCTGTGGGTCCTCCTCTGGCCCGGCAAACAGATCCATCTGCTGCCAGCCCTCCTCCTGTGGGATGAGATTTTGCGCTGTAACGGTCAACGCCCGGATGGGGCTGCCTGGCTTCCAGCTGTCTTGGAGAATGTCCAGAGATGTTTCAGCCAGCTCCCGGGCGTACTGGGTGGGCCGGGGCAGGGGTCGCTGGCGGCAGATATCCTTAAATTTCGGGTCTCGAAGGGTGAGCTGCAGCGTGCGGCTCACCATGGCGTTTTTTCGAAGCTCGGTGGCCACGCCGTCGCACAACAGGGCGATGCCGGTCTTGACCTCATCCCAGGTGGTGAGGTTTTGAGAAAAGGTAAGCCCGTTGCCCACGGATTTTGGCGGCGTCCAGCTGCCGGCCAAAGCCACCGGCTCATCGTCCAAGCCGTTGGCGTAGCGGTGGAGCTGGACGCCCAGCTTGCCCAAGAGGGATTCCAAAGAATGGGGGTCGAACCGGGCCAGGTCGCCGATGGTCTTGACGCCGTAGGGCTCCAGCACCCGCTGGGTGGCCCGGCCCACAAAGAGCATAGCCCCGACAGGCAGCGGCCACACCATGCGCTCCATGTCCCGGGGCGTGATGACGGTGGTGGCGTCAGGCTTTTTGTAGTCGCTGCCCAGCTTGGCAAAGACCTTATTGTAGGAAACGCCCACCGAAATGGTGAGTCCCAGTTCCTCCCGGAGTCGCCGCCGCAACTCATTGGCTAATGCCTTGCCGTTGCCGCCAAAAAGGTGGATGGCCCCGGTGATGTCCAGCCAGCTTTCGTCCACACCGAAGGGCTCTACCCGGTCGGTGTATTCTTGGTAGATGGCATTGACCTGGCGGGAGAGGTCCCGGTACTGCTGGTGGTGGGGCGGCAGCAGCACCAGGTCCGGGCATTTGCTTTTGGCCTGCCAGATGGTCTCGGCGGTCTGGATGCCAAAGGCCTTGGCCGGCTCGTTTTTGGCCAGGATAATGCCGTGGCGGCTGGTGGGATCGCCGCAGACGGCCACAGGCAGATGGCGAAGCTCCGGGTGGCCCAGCAGCTCCACCGAGGCGAAAAAGCAGTTCAGATCGCAGTGTAGGATGGTCCGCTCCACAGCTCGCCGCCTCCTTGCCACACAGGTTTTTTCTTAGTATACCACATGGAAAAAGCGTTGTCAAACAGTTGTTCTAAAACGCAAATTGCCCCTTGTTATTCGCGCCAAAGTGTCATATGATAAGAAGGAATATACGATCAACAGGAGGGAAGGCCATGGACACGCGGGCCATAGGAGTGTTTGATTCCGGCATGGGAGGGCTTACGACGGTGCGTGAGCTGATCCACCGCTTGCCCGGTGAGGACATTGTTTACTTTGGTGATACAGGCCGGGTGCCTTACGGCAGTAAAGGCGCGGAGACCGTTGTCAAATACGCTCGCCAGGACGTGGCTTTTTTGCGGACCTTTGATCTGAAGGCCATTGTCATTGCCTGCGGCACAGTGTCCACCACCGCCCTGGAGGTGCTGACCCGGGAAAACCCACTGCCCATCATCGGCGTGGTGGAGCCTGCGGCTCGGGCCGCCGTGTGTGCCACCAAGACGGGCCGCATCGGCTTGGTGGGTACCAAGACTACCATTGCCAGCGGCGCTTATGAGCGGACGCTGCGGCAGCTGATGCCGCAAGTGCAGGTCACCACCCGGGCCTGTCCGCTGTTTGTGCCCTTGGTGGAAAACGGTCGCTACCGGCCGGATGACCCGCTGGTGAGGCTGTTGGTGGAGGAGTACATCGCGCCCATGAAGGACGCGGCGGTGGACACCTTGGTGCTGGGCTGTACCCACTATCCGTTGCTGGCCGAGGCCATCGGGACCTATCTGGGCCCAGAGGTGACCCTGATCAGCTCTGGGGCGGCCTGTGTAGACACGGTGGCCCGGCTCCTGGCGGAGCGGGATATGGCCTGCGGCAAGGAGAGCGGCGGCACCCACCGCTACTTTGCCAGCGACAGCGCTGCCGACTTCGGCGCCCTGGCCTCCATCTTTTTAGGCGAGGACATCCAGGGCCAGGCCCAGCAGATCGCCATTGAGGAATATTGATATAAGCCCTGTCACCGACAAAACTTCTCAGGCTTCCCCTCTTTACAATTCCTTTCTTTCAAGGTATAATCCCCTGGTATGACTTTGGACCGAATGGAGGTGGAGAGCCATGGAACACGACGTTATTATCTCCATCAAGGGCAAACAGTCCTATCCCCAGAGCCAGCCGGAGGTCATCGAATTGGTCACCGAGGGCAAGTTGGAGGACCACGGCGACGCGGGCGTTACCCTTTCTTATCAGGAAAGCGAGGTCACTGGGCTGGAGGGCACCCTTACCACCATCCAGGTGGAACCCCGGCGGGTGACGCTCCAGCGGGTGGGCGCGGTGAACTCCCAGATGGTCTTTGAGGAGGGGAGACGTCACCTCTCCATGTACGACACGCCCTATGGCGCGCTCTCTGTGGGTATCAACACCCGCAAGATGCGCGCGTCTTTGGATAGCCGGGGCGGCGACGTGACCATCTACTACGCCCTGGAGATCGAGCATGGCCAGGCCGGGCAGAATATGTTCCATATTAGCGTGCGCCGGGCCGTGCCCGGACGATTGCCCCAGTAGTGAGAAAGAGACAAGCGAGGTGCCGGAAATGAACATGATGGACGCGGCCAAGAGCCAGATCGAGGCCCTGACCCAAACTGCCTATGAAAAAGCCGCCCAGGCGGGCAAGCTGCCCGGTGGGCAGACTGTGGCCGGACAGGTGGAGGTGCCCAAGGACGTGAAAAACGGCGACTGGGCCACCTCCTTTGCCCTGGCCGCCGCCAAGCCCCTGGGCATGAATCCCCGCCAGATCGCCCAGATCCTGGTGGAGGAAATGGACCTGACGGACACCTACTTTTCCAAAGTGGACATCGCCGGACCGGGCTTTTTGAACTTCACCCTGGGCCAGCGGTGGTTTGCCCAGGCCCTCTCTGTCATTGAGGCCGAAGGCGACAGCTATGGCCGTAGCGACGCGGGTAAGGGCCGGCGTGTGATGGTGGAGTTTGTCTCCGCCAACCCCACCGGGCCCATGCACATGGGCAATGCCCGGGGCGGCGTTTTGGGCGATACCCTGGCCGCCATTTTGGACCGGCTGGGCTGCAGCGTGGAGCGGGAGTTCTACGTCAACGACGCGGGTAACCAGATCGCCAAGTTCGCCAAGTCCATCGACTGTCGCTATTTACAGCTTATCCGCGGCGAGGACGCGGTAGAGTTCCCCGAAGACGGCTACCATGGCGAGGACATCCGGGAGCTGGCCGCCGCCTACCGCGCGGAGTTTGGCGACGGTCTGGCCGCTGAGAGCGAGGAAAAGCGCCAGGAGGCGCTGGCCCAATACGGCCTTGCGCGCAATATCCCCAAGATGAAGGCCGACCTGCTGAAATACGGCATCAAATATGATACCTGGTTCCTGGAATCCACCCTCCACGACAGCGGCGCAGTGGCTGGGACGGTGGGACTGCTGACTGACAAGGGCTATACCTACGAGCAGGACGGCGCTCTTTGGCTCAACACCACCAAGCTCCTGCAAGAGAAATATCTGCGCGAGGGAAAGACCGCCGAGCAGGTGGAGAAGCTGGACCTGAAAGACGACGTGCTGCGTCGGGCCAACGGCTTTTATACCTACTTTGCCGCCGACATCGCCTACCACCGCAACAAGCTCCAGGACCGGGGCTTTGACACCGCTATCAACATCTGGGGCGCCGACCACCACGGCCATGTGGCCCGGCTCCAGGCCGCCCTGGACGGCCTTGGGCTGGACGGGTCCCATCGGCTGATCATTGTGCTGATGCAGCTTGTCAATTTGCTGCAAGACGGCAAGCCGGTGCGGATGTCCAAGCGCTCGGGCAAGGCCATTGCCCTCCATGACCTGTTGGACGAGGTCAGCGTGGACGCGGCCCGGTTCTTCTTCAATAGCTCCAAGCCCTCCAGCCCGGTGGACTTCGATTTGGACCTGGCCGTCCGGGAGGACGGTGAAAACCCGGTCTACTACGTCCAATATGCCCACGCCCGCATCTGCTCCATGCTCGCCAAGCTCCAAAGCGAAGAGGGCCTGACTATCCCCGCCGCGGCGGAGGTGGACATGGGATTGCTCACCAGCGCCGAGGAAACAGCGCTTCTTAAAGCCCTGGCCCGCTATCCCAGTGAGATCCGCGTGGCGGCCAAAAGCCTGGACCCCTCCCAGATCAACCATTATCTGGTGGACCTGGCCGCCGATTTCCACCGCTTCTATAACGCCCATCGCATCAAGGGCGAGGCCGCGGCGGTGGCTCAGGCCCGTCTGAAGCTGGCCGACGCCACCCGGGCCGTGATCGCCAACGGCCTGGGCCTTCTGGGCGTCAACGCCCCGGTGAAGATGTAAGCCATGGAGATCATCGACCGCGCCGCGTGGGAAAGGGAGGAGCACTACCGCTTTTTTGCCCCCATGTCCCACCCCTTTTACAGCCTGACCTTCCCTGTAGATGTAACGGACCTGCGCCGGTACGTCAAGGAAAAGAGTTTGTCCTTTTACGCCGCTTTGGTCTTTTTGGTGACCAAGGCCATGGAGGATGTGGAGGAATTTCGCCTCCGAGACCGAAACGGCGTGATCGTTCGCCATGACCGGCTGGTGCCCAGCTTTACCGACCTGAAGCCGGGGAGCGAGCTGTTCCAGATCGTTACCCTGGAAGCGGGGGACGACCTGGCGGACTTCTGCCTCCGGGCCAAGGCGAAGGCCGCCGCCCAAGAGGCGTTCATCACCAGTGGAGACTGGGACGAGGACCAGTTGATCTATTTCACCTGCCTGCCCTGGTTTCCCATCACCGCGCTGACCAATGAGCGGGACGTGGACCCCACCGATACCATTCCCCGGGTGTCCTGGGGCCGTTGGGAGGAGCGGGATGACCGCACCATGCTGAATGTGAGCCTGGAGCTGAACCACCGCCTGCTGGACGGCTACCACGTCGGCCAATTCTACGCCGCCCTCACCGCCCGTTTGAAACTGTGATGACGGAGCGAGAAGATTATCTGGAGGCCAAGCGCCAGATCGACTCCACCCTCCATAAGCTCCGCCAGGTAGTCAAGACCCTGGAGGGGAAAGAGGAGCCTCAGCGCTATAAGCCCCAGATCACGCTGGCCAAGCGGCGTATCAAAGCCTTTGAGTTGGCGAACAGTCTGCTCGAAGAGAAGCTGGCACAAAGTACATAAAGTGTGGTGGTATGCGTGAAGCGCTGTATTGTGGGATGCGGGATCGTCCAAGAATAGAAACGAACCAAGGAGGTTTTTTGATGATCCCGCAATGGAAAATATATCCCCGCTCTCAGGGGCACAGCACCGTCTACTTACAAAATGTCGTGACCGACCCCTCCATTGAGGTGGGAGCGTACACGGTCTATGACGACTTTGTCCATGACCCCAGGGATTTTCAACGCAATAATGTGCTCTACCACTATCCCGTCAACCATGAGCGGCTGGTGATTGGAAAATTTTGCTCCATCGCCTGCGGCGCAAAGTTTCTGTTCAACAGCGCCAACCATGCCCTGAGCAGCCTATCCACCTACCCCTTTCCGATTTTCTTTGAGGAGTGGGGACTGCCGGTAGAGGATATCCCCAAGGCCTGGGACAATGAGGGTGATATTATCCTCGGTAACGATGTGTGGATCGGCTACGAGGCTGTTGTTCTGGCGGGTGTTACCATTGGCGACGGGGCGATCATCGGCGCCCGGGCAGTGGTGACTCGGGATGTGCCGCCGTACACCATCGTAGGCGGCGTGCCCGCCAGACCCATCCGCCAGCGGTTTGCTCCGGAGACCGTAGAGACGCTGGAAAGGCTGAAATGGTGGGATTGGCCAGAGGAAAAGATTGCCCGGCATCTGGACGATATTCAGTCGGGCAGGATAGAAAAGCTGATAGAAGATATGTAAGAAAAACGGCGTGGGCAGTGGCCCACGCCGTTTTTCATGCCATCTTCAAAATTTCCCGTTTCAGCCGGGCGATAATGCGCTTTTCCAGCCGGGATATGTAGCTTTGGGAGATGCCCAGTAGGTCAGCCACGTCCTTTTGGGTCCGTTCTCCCTTGCCGTCCAGGCCGAAGCGTAGGGTAATGATGGTCTGCTCCCGAGAAGTCAGCTTGCGAAGGGCCATAGCCAGCAGCTGGCGATCTACATCCTCCTCCAGGGGCTTGACCACCGTGTCGCCCTCAGTGCCGAGAATGTCGGACAGCAGAAGCTCGTTTCCGTCGTAATCGGTATTCAGCGGCTCGTCGAAGGAAACCTCGCTTTTCAGATTGGCGATCTTCCGCAGGTGCATCAGGATCTCGTTTTCAATGCATCGGCTGGCATAGGTGGCCAGCTTGATGTTCTTGGCGGGCTGGAAGGTGCCTACGGCTTTGATCAGCCCGATGGTGCCGATGGAGATCAGGTCCTCGATGCCCACGCCGGTGTTTTCAAACCGCCGGGCGATGTAGACCACCAGCCGCAAATTACGCTCGATGAGCCGGCTGCGGACCTCCTCCTCATCCAGCCGCTGCAAAAGCTCCGCCTCTTCTTCCCGGGAGAGAGGGGGCGGCAGAGTATCGCTGCCGCCAATATACATGACCTTATCCGGCTCCCAAAGACCCAAGCGGGTCAAAAGCAGGGTGAATTTCAGCCGAATGCCCTCCAAAACTGCCGTTTTCATAGTCACACTCCTATGCTTTATTCCTCAAAGACCAGCGCGTCATAGCCGCCGCCATCGCTGACAGGGGTGGGGGAGAGGGCCACCAGGCGAGGCCCCAGGTCCTTACCGGCGACACTGACGCTGTCCGCCCGCACCGCCAGCAACAGCCCTTGCCCCACGCCCACTGACCGGTAGGGCAGCAGCCGGAACCGCCGTGGCTCCTGAAGAGATGGAAAACACTGGCAGGGGCGGTCAAAGTCCGCCTCTGGCGGCAGCAGCGCGGTCATGCGTTGCCCCTCGGCCACGATGACGCCCTTGCCCGTCATGGGGTCTGTCAGGGTGTTACCGCTGTCCACCAGCGCGGTGAGTTTTGCCCGTTGCTGGCCCACGCGAACCTCCACTGGCCGCAGTTCCCGGGGCCCGTGCCGGGCCAGACGGCGGCCAAAGAGGGAGAGGACGCCGTAGGCTGCCGCGGCGAAGAGCAGGAGATAGCGAATATCCAGCGTGGTGGTCAACCCCAGCAGCTGCAGGGCGTACAGCCCGCCACCTAAGGCGGCGCTGAGGGCGAAAAAGACCACCGTGAGCTTCAAAAGCCGCCGCTGGTGACCGTATGCGGTCAACACCATCAGCACACCGGCGCCCAGCCGTACCAGCGGGTGGGCCAGAAAGGGCCAGCCGGGCCAGAAGATGGCCCCGGCGTATAGTGCGCCTAGCAACGCGCCCAAAAAAATCCGCCACCGGCACAGCGCCGCTCCAGCCACCCGCCCGGTGAGCAGAAGCAGAAGGTAGTCCAGCACCAGGTTCAAAAGGACCAGCGTGTCCCAATATACCACCATACCAACCCCTCCTCTCCCACGGCCCTTTCAGTATAATGCCTGGCCCACACAAAAAAGGTCAAACGGGGGACGGGAAGATAAAAACAAAGATGGGCAACCCTTTGGGTTGCCCATCTTATGATTGTGAGAGTGGGGTCCAAAAATAAAAACGCTTAGTTTTCTTCCTTGTCCAGCACTTCCCGGATCAGGAAGCGGGGGCGGGACTTAGTCTCCAGATAGATCTTGCCGATATACTCGCCCACAACGCCCAGAGCCAGTAAAATGAGGCCGCCGATGGCCCATACCGAGCATATCACGCTGGCCCAGCCCTGGACGGTCATGCCTAGGGCCCATTGGACCAGGAAAGAGATCAGCATGACGATGCTGACAAAGAAGATCAGAAAGCCAAGACCCGTAATAAGCCGAATAGGCTTGGTGGATAGGCTGGTGATGCCCTCCAAGGCAAAAGCGATCATCTTTTTCAGCGGATATTTGCTCTCGCCGGCGAAGCGTTCGCCTCGTTCATACTCTACCGTGGCGGAGGTATAGCCGATCAGCGGGACGATGCCCCGGAGGAAAAGGTTGACCTCCTTGAATTGAGACAAGCCTTCCAGCGCGGTTTTGGACATCAGGCGGTAGTCGGCGTGGTTGAACACTGTCTCCGCGCCCATGGCGTTCATCAGCCGGTAGAAGCCTTCGGCGGTAAAGCGCTTGAAAAAGCTGTCCTTCTTTCGGCTGGAACGCACGCCGTAGACCACGTCGCAGCCCTCATGGTACTTTTCCACCATGGCGTCCACCGCGTCCACATCGTCTTGCAGATCGGCGTCCATAGAGATGACCATGTCCGCTCGGTCCTTGGCCGTCATCAGTCCAGCCAGTAGCGCGTTTTGGTGGCCGCGGTTACGGCTGAGGTCGATGCCGGAGAAGAGGGGGCAGTCCTGGTGAAGGGCCTCGATCAGTCCCCAGGTCTTGTCTTTAGAGCCATCGTTGACAAAAAGAACACGACTACGGGGGGATATCTGCCCAAGGCTGATCAGCTCTTCCAGCTTAGCGCGCAAACGCTTGGAGGTCTCGGGCAGCACAGCCTCTTCGTTATAGCATGGAACTACGATGTAAAGGGTATTGGGACGCATGATATTCACCTCATCTCATTGATCGTTCTGTTGGCTCATAGCCTGGTCAAAGTGCTGATTGATCTGCTGGGTAAACTCCAACGCGGCATTGTAGCCCATTTTCTTATGGCGGTTGTTCATGGCGGCTACCTCGATGATCACGGCCAGGTTCCGGCCGGGCTGGACCGGGACGGTAAGCGAGGGGATCTGCACATCCAGCACCGAGGTATAGAGGCTCTCCACGCCCAGCCGGTCATAGACCTTGTCGCCCTTCCAGTGTTCCAGATTGATGATCAGATCAATGTCCTGCTCATCTTTGACCGCGCCCATACCAAACAACTGCCGCACATCCACCACGCCGATGCCCCGCAGCTCAATATAGTGCTGGATCAGGGGAGGGGCGTTGCCCACCAGGCGGCGAGGCCCGGTGCGCTTGATCTCCACGGCGTCGTCGGCAATTAAACGGTGGCCACGCTTGACCAGCTCAATGGCCGTCTCGCTTTTACCAACGCCCGATTCGCCCAGCAGCAGCACGCCCTCGCCGTAGATCTCCAGCAAGACCCCGTGGCGGGTGATGCGCGGGGCTAGAGAGGTCTTCAAGAAGCTGATCATAGAGCTCATGAAGGCGGCGGTGGATTCGGTGGTGCGCAAAATGGTGCGGTCATACTTTTCCGCCATCTCCACGCACTCCGGGAAGGGCTCCAGTGACCGGGTGATGATAAGGGCGGGGATGGGGTAGTTCATCAGCTGCTCAAAGGCCTGTCGCCGGGTTTCAGCGCTGACGCCCTCCAAATAGGTGTTCTCCACCAGGCCGATCAGCTGGATGCGCTTGGGGTCGAAGTAGCCCCAGTAGCCTGCCAGCTGCAGGCCGGGGCGGTTTACCTCTTCAATGGTGATGGGGGTGTTTTTGTAACTGGAGCCGCCCCGGATGACCTCCAGCTTAAACTCCTCAATGAGGGCGCTCAGATCAACGCTATAGGTGTTTGCCATCCAAAACACATCCTTTTTCCTAAAAATATACCACGCTTTCCGCGAAATCTGTCACTCCAAGGAGGCAATGCGGGATTTTGTGCTTGTGCGGTAAAAGAAGACGGCCAGGATCAGCGACAGCCCTTCCGCGATGGGGAAGGAGGCCCAGACTCCGTCGGGGTAGAAGAAGGTAAACAGCGCCGCGGCCGGCAGCAGGATCAAAAGCGTCCGGGTCAACGAACACAGCAGGCTGAGGATGGGCGTGCCCAAGGCTTGGAATACGCCGATGAGGATGATGGCCACAGCAGCCAGGGGGAAGGATAAACAGATGACCCGCAGCGCGCTTTCGCCCACCGCCAGGACCTGGTCGAAGGCCAGGGTAGACGTGGAGGCATCCGTTGCCTCAAACAGCGACAGTAGCGGCCCAGGAATGGCCAAAAACAGAAGCGTTCCGCAGCACATGATGATCAGCGACAGCTTGAGGGAAAAGCGGATAGCCTGGCGGATGCGCTGAGGCTCCCGAGCGCCGTAGTTGAAGCTGATGATGGGGATAACGCCGTTATTGAGACCGAATACAGGCATGAACACAAAGGACTGGATCTTGAAGTAGGCCGTCAACACAAAGACGTGGGCCTCGCTGATCTGGGCCAGGAACTTGTTCATGCCAAAGACCATCACCGTGGTCAGTGACTGCATGGCGATGGAGGGCAGGCCAATGCGGTAGATACTGCCCACGATGTGGCGGCGGTAGTGAAAATCCCGGAAGTGGAAGACTACCACCTTGTTGCGCTTGACCATGATAAAGCCCAGGATCATACCCAGAAACTGTCCGCCGATGGTGGCTACCGCTGCGCCCACGACGCCCATTTGGGGAAAGCCCAGGTAGCCGAAGATCAGGATGGGGTCAAAGATGATATTGAAAAGGGCGCCGGAGCCCTGAATGATCATGGGCCCAATGGAGTTGCCCGAAGCCTGCAAAATGCGCTCGGCGGAGAACTGCATACACATACCAAGCGAGCCGATGGTCACCACCCGCAGATAGTCCGCGCCGTCACGCAAAATATCCGGGTCCTTGGTGAAAAGCCCGATAAACGGCTCGGCCCAAAACAGGCCGAACAGGGCAAACAGCACCCAGCAGCAGAGGTAGATGAGATAGCTGTGCATGGCCACCTCTGCCGCCTCCTCATGGCGCTTTTGCCCCAGACGCCGGGCCAAAAGGGCGTTGACGCCCACACCGGTGCCCGCGCAAATGGCGATCATCAGGCTCTGGGCGGGAAAGGCATAGCCTAAAGCCAAAAAAGCATCCGCACTGGCTTTGGAGACAAAGATACCATCTACAAAGTTATAAAGGGCCTGGACCAGCATGGAGAGCATGATGGGCCAGGACATGGTAATGACCAGCTTCTTGATGGGCATCACGCCCATCTTGTTTTCTTGGGTACTCACGTATTTCCTCCTCTATTTCTCTCTCACATATCGAAGATCCACGCAGACAACGCCGCCGGGGAAGGGAATGTCGGCGTGGGTGCCGTCCCAGATAAAGCCGTGGGCGGCGTAGAATGCCCGGGCCCGCTCATTCTCCCGCAGAACGAAGAGGAAGACCTTTTTGTGGCCCTGGTCGTGGAGGCGGCGCACCGCCTCTTCCAAAAGCAGGCCACCGTAGCCCTTGCCTCGCTCGTCTGGGTGGGTATAGAAGGACGCGATCTCGCCATAGTTCTCATAGCCCGCGTTGTCAAAGCGGCAGATCTCGCCGGGATTATAGTTCACCTGGCGGGCGGGGCAGTAGTTGATACAGGCCACCGGTGTGTCATCTCTGTAAAGAAGAAGGCCCTTACAGCCGTTTTGACTCTCATAGTTTTCCCGAAACACGCTTACCCAGCGCTCATCGGTGATCTCACGGTCCAGGTAATCCTGGGGAACATGGCCCACATAGGTGTCCCGCCAGCCCAGAGCATGGATGAGGGACATGGCCTGAAAGTGCTCCTCCGAGAAGGCGTCTACAAAGTGTAAAGCGCTATCCATTTACACCAGAGCCTCCTCACGCTCGGGCTGGCGGGCTTCCTTGGCCAGGGCCTTGGCGTTGGCCAGCATGAGCTTGATGCGGTTTTCCTGGTTGATCTGGGTGGCGCTGGGATCGTAGTCGATGGCCACGATGTTGGAGTGGGGATAGTCGTCCTTCAGCCGCCGGATCATGCCCTTGCCCACAATGTGGTTGGGCAGACACCCAAAGGGCTGAGCACAGACGATGTTGGGTACGCCTGAATGGATCAGCTCCAGCATCTCCGCGGTGAGGAGCCAGCCCTCGCCCATCTTGTTCCCGTCGCCCAGATAGCCTTGAATAAGCCTGTGAAGGTCGGCAAAGGTGCCCGGCGCACGGAACCGGCCCGAGCGCTCCAGGGCCGCGATCATGTCCTTTTGGCAGGACTCCATATAGCCCATGGCCAGCTTGCAAAGGGCCTTTTTCAAACCGCTACCGCCGTAGAGGTCCACATCGGCCACACGGTTATAGACCTTAAAGATCATAAAGTCCGTCAGTCCCGGCACGATAGGCTCCGCCCCCTCGGAGAGCAGGAACTTTTCCAGGCCGTTATTACCAAGAGCGGAGAATTTTACATAGATCTCGCCCACTATGCCTACCCGGACCTTTTCCTCACTTCGAACAGGAATGGCGGCAAAGTCGGCGATCATGGCGTCGAAATTCACCCGCAGCTGGGGGCGGGTCATACCCTTGCCATGGGAAAAGCCGTCGATGAGCTTATCCAGCCACCGCTCCACCATACGGTCAGCGTCGCCGCCGGTGACCTCGTAGGGCCGGACCTGATTGGCCACCCACATCATCAGATCGCCATACACCATAGCGTATATCAGCCGCCGAAGGAGCTTGATAGAGAGCTTAAAGCCGGGGTTCTTCTCCATACCAAAGGACAGGGAGATGACGGGAATATAGCTCATACCGGCCTTTTCCAGGGCCTTGCGCAGCAGGTGGATGTAATTGCTGGCCCGGCAACCGCCGCCGGTCTGGGTGATCAGGAGCGCTGTTTTGTGGGGGTCCAGCCCAAAGTGCTCGATAGCGTCCATAAACTGGCCAATGACCAGTAGGGCAGGGTAGCAGGTGTCGTTGTGGACGTACTTAAGTCCCTCGTCCACCACCGCCCGGCCAGAGTTGTTCAGCTGGATGACCCGGTAGCCGTCCAGCTCCAAGAGCTTGCGGAACATACCAAAGTGAATGGGCAGCATCTGGGGAATGAGAATGGTGTATTCCTCTTTCATTTCCTTGGTAAAAAGGAGCCGCCCGGTCTTATCGTATTGAAGCTCAGCCATTTTTAGCCTCCTTTCCGTCCAAAGCCCGGTCCCGGCGGGCCTCCATGGCCGCCATCAAAGAACGGATGCGGATCTTCACCGCGCCCAGATTGCTCACGTCGTCGATCTTCAGCTGGGTATAGAGCCTGCCATGGCTCTCCAAAATGGAGCGCATCTCGTCGCCGGTGATGGCGTCCGTGCCGCAGCCAAAGGAAACCAACTGTACCAGCTGCATATCCTCCTGGGTGCAGACGTAAAGGGCCGCCTGGTACATCCGGGCCTGGAAGGTCCACTGGTTGAGCACCTTGCGGGGCTCATAGTGCCCCAGGCTGTCCACGGCGTCTTCAGTGACCAGGGTGAAGCCAAAGGAGGTGATGAGATCGTTGATGCCGTGGTTGATCTCCGGGTCGATGTGGTAAGGCCGCCCGGCCACCACCAACACCGGCTCACCCTTGGCCTGAGCCTCTTGGATGTACCGTTGGCCCTGAGCGTGGACGTCTTCTTTGTAGGCGTGGTAGGCCTCAAAGGCGGCCTTGGCCGCGGCGCGGGTCTCTTTAGGGGGTACAGAGAAGGCTTCCTCCATGAACTTAGCCATACGCTTTTCAAAGTCCTTGGGTCGGTGGAGCCCCACGTAGGGGTCCAGGTATTGGGTCTCCTTTAAGATCGGCACGTTGGCACCCAAAAGCTCGGGATAGTAGGCCACCACCGGGCAGTTATAGTGGTTATCGCTGGTCTTCTCGTCAAAGTTGTAGGACGCGCAGGGATACCAGATGGCGTCCACGCCCATCTGGCACAGGGCCTCTACATGGCCGTGCATGAGCTTTGCGGGATAGCACACGGTGTCGGAGGGGATGGTGTGCTGGCCGCTGAGATAGAGCTTGCGGGAGGACTCCGGCGAGAGGACGACCTCGAAGTTCAGCTTGGTGAAGAAGGCGAACCAGAAGGGGAGATTTTCATACATATTGAGGCCAAAGGGAATACCGATGCGGCCCCGGCTGCCATCACCGTCCCCCACGCCCTGCATGGCCCGGAGCTTTTCATATTTATAGGCCATTAGATCCGGTCGCTTGACCCGCTCCTGGCCCAGGGGCCGGGAGCAGCGGTTGCCCGAGACGAAGCGCCGCCCACCGTCAAATTGGTTCACCGTCAGCGAGCAGTGGTTGGTGCAGAGGTTGCAGGTAACAGGCTTGGCACTGTGGGAGAAGGACTGTAAAGCGCCCTCACTTAACAGTTCTGAGCGCTCCAACTGGGCGTCTCTGGCGGCCAGAGCCGCGCCGAAGGCGCCCATCAGCCCGGCGATGGTGGGCCTTGTCACATTCCGGCCCAGCTCCAGCTCAAAAGCCCGGAGGACCGCGTCGTTGAGGAAGGTGCCGCCCTGGACCACGATGTGCTGGCCCAGGTCGTCGGCAGAGGCGGCCCGGATGACCTTGTAGACGGCGTTTTTCACAATGGAGGTGGACAGCCCCGCCGAGATGTCCTCCACGCTGGCCCCGTCCTTTTGCGCCTGCTTGACGCTGGAATTCATAAACACGGTGCAGCGGGAGCCCAGATTGACCGGGTGCTTGGTCAAAAGCCCCAGCCTGGAAAAGTCGGCAATGTTATAGCCCAAGGCCTTGGCAAAGGTCTCGATAAAGGACCCGCAGCCCGAAGAGCAGGCCTCGTTGAGCATGATGGAGTCCACCGCGCCATTGCGGATCTTAAAGCACTTCATATCCTGGCCGCCGATGTCGATGATGAAGTCTACATCCGGGTTAAAGTGGGCGGCGGCCTTGTAGTGGGCCATGGTCTCCACCAGACCCAGATCGCAGTGGAAGGCGTTTTTAATGAGGTCCTCGCCATAGCCGGTGACAGCGGCGCCCTGGATGTGGATGCGGTCGCCGCAGAGTTTGTAGATCTCCCGCAGCTGTTCCAGCACAATGGCTACGGGGTTGCCCAGGTTGGAGTGGTAATAGGTGTAAAGGAGCCCGCCATGAGGTTCGATCAGCACCATCTTGGTGGTGGTAGAGCCCGCGTCGATGCCCAGGTAGGCGGGGCCTTCGTAGGCCGCCGGGTCTACCTGAGGCGGCTGGGAGGCGTTGTGCCGGTTCAAAAATGCGTCGTACTCGGCCTGATCCTGAAAAAGCGGCGGCATGGTGTCCACCACATTGGCGCTCTCCACGGACTCCTCCAGTTGCTTGAATACCTGGTCATAGCGCCGGACGGGGTAATCGCCGGCGCACAGGGCCGCGCCGATGGCGGCAAAGCAGTCGCCATCCTCCGGGAAGATGGCGTGATCCTCATCCAGCTTCAGCGTCTCTACGAACCGCTGCCGCAGACCTTTTAAAAAGTGCAGCGGCCCGCCCAAAAAGACGATCTTGCCCTTGAGTTCCCGGCCCTGGGTCAGACCGCCTACGGTCTGGTCCACCACGGCCTGGAAGATAGAGGCGGCCACGTCCTCCTTGCGCCCACCCTGGTTCAAAATGGGCTGAATGTCCGTCTTGGCAAAAACGCCGCAGCGGGAGGCGATGGGGTAGATCTTCTCATGTTTTAGAGACAGCTCGTCCAGCTCGTCGGCGGTGACGTTCATCAAAGTGGCCATCTGGTCAATAAAGGCCCCGGTGCCGCCAGCGCAGGAGCCGTTCATCCGCTCCTCCAGCGCGCCGCCGAAGAAGATGATCTTAGCGTCCTCGCCGCCCAGCTCGATGACGGCGTCGGTGCCGGGGATAAAGGTGTTCACCGCCGCGGCGGTGGCATACACCTCCTGGACAAAGTCCAGCTGGCAGGCCTTGGCCACGCCCAGACCCGCCGAGCCGGTGATGACCAGCTGAACGTCTTTGCCCTCCAGCATATCCCGGATGCCGGACAGGGTCTCGCAGGCCCGCTCCCGGGCCTTGGAGTAGTGCCGCTCATAGGAGCGGAACAGCAGTTTGTTGTCCTCGTCTAAAACCACGACCTTCACGGTAGTGGAACCGATGTCGATACCGATGCGAAGGCTCATACTTTCACCTCTCTAAAAGTTGCCTACACATTATATAGTATTTCGACTTTTTTTACAACCACAAAATAGGCCAAAAGGGCCACTGTCGAAAAAAGTTTACAATCTTCCCGAAAGCTATTGACTTTAACGCTGCGTCATCGTGTATGCTATGATGCGGAAGGGAGGTGAGAGCATGAAGACCGTTCGGCAGGTTTGCGAATTGACCGGTCTGACCCCAAGAACGCTCCGGCATTACGACGCCATCGGGCTTTTGAAGCCCACGGCAGTGACCCAGGCGGGCTACCGGCTCTATGACGAGGCGGCCTTGGAGCGGCTGCAGCTCATCCTGCTCTTTCGGGAGCTGGAGTTCCCGCTCAAGGACATTGTGGCTATTTTAGATACCCCCGGCTTTGACCGGCAAGCCGCTCTGACGGACCAGATCAAACTGTTGGAGCTGCGCAGGGACCACCTGACGCGGCTGATCCAACAGGCTAAAAAACTGCAAGAGGAGGGAAGTGTTATGGACTTTCAAGCCTTTGACCATGGGGAGATGGATGCCTACGCCCAGGAGGTCAAGGAGCGCTGGGGCGCTACGGCGGCGTATCAAGAGAGCCAGGAACGTCTGAAGAACAAGACAAAGGAGGAACTGGACGCCATGGGCCAGAAACTGCTGAAGCTGCTGGCCCAGCTGGGCGCGCTGCGCCAGCGGGGACCGGCCAGCGCCGAGGTCCGGAAAAAAGTAGAAGAACTGCAAAATTTCATCACTGAGCACTACTATACCTGCACCCCGGAGATCCTGGCAGAACTTGGGCAAATGTACGTCCAGGACCCGCGGATGCGGGAAAACATCGACGCCGTAGGCGGCCCGGGCACCGCCGCCTTCGCCGCCCAGGCCATCGAGGCCTATGTAGGTGGCTCTGCGCCAAACTGAAAAGCAAAAAGAGATCGCCGGGCCGGGCCCGGCGATTTCTTTTGCCTTTTGCCGAAAGGTGTGATAAAATAAAAAAACTATGGCAGACAGTTGGGAGGACGGCATGAGGAAGGAATTAGAGCACATCCTGCCCTTGGTACAAAAGCCCGCTCGATATACCGGCGGAGAGTACCGGGCAGTGGTAAAGGATAAGGAAAACGTAACCTTTCGGGTGGCCTTTTGCTTCCCGGACACCTATGAGATCGGTATGTCCAATCTGGGGATGCGTATCCTCTACGGGGTGATGAACAACATCCCCGAGGTCTGGTGTGAGCGGGTCTTCGCGCCCTGGGGAGATATGGAAGAGCAGATGAGGGCCCACCATATCTCACTCTATGGCCTGGAGAGCGGCGACCCCATCGGCGATTTTGACATCATCGCCTTCTCCGTGGGCTACGAGATGGCCTATACCAACATCCTCAATATGCTGGACCTGGCCGGTGTGCCTGTTCGGCGGGCCGACCGGGGTGAGGACTGCCCGCTGGTGATCGCCGGCGGCACCTGCTGCTATAACCCGGAGCCCATGAGCGACTTCATCGACGTCTTCTCCCTGGGCGAAGGGGAGGACGTGACGGTGGAGACCATCCGCCTTTGCCAGCGGGCCAAAACGGGAAAGTGGCCCAAGGCCCGGCTGCTGGAGGCCCTGGCCCAGGTGCCGGGGCTCTATGTGCCCAGCTTGGTGGACGTTCGGTACAACGAAGATGGTACTATTGCCGCTTACGAGCCCAAAGGCGGGGTCAAGCTGCCTGTCTTAAAGCGTATCGTCTCCGACCTGAATACCTCTTACTTTCCCACCCAGACCATCGTGCCCTCCACGGAGATCGTCCACGACCGGGTGATGCTGGAGGTCTTTCGCGGCTGTATCCGGGGCTGCCGGTTCTGTCAGGCGGGCTATGCCTACCGCCCGGTTCGGGCTAAGGATCCCAAGCTCCTGGTGGAGCAGGGCGTTGCCGCGTGCAAGGATTCAGGCTACCAGGAGATGACCCTTTCCAGCCTTTCTACCAGTGACTACCGGCCCCTGGTGGAGCTGTGCGACGGGCTTCTGGACTACTGCGCGCCCCGGGACATCGGCCTCTCTCTGCCGTCACTGCGAGCGGATAATTTCTCTATGAGCCTGATGCAGCGGCTCCAGGCGGTACGCAAGAGCGGCCTGACCTTTGCCCCTGAGGCGGGCACCCAGCGTCTGCGGGACGCCATCAACAAGAATGTCACCGAAGAAGACCTGAAACAGTCCTGCCGCACCGCTTTTTCTGGCGGCTGGTCCAGCGTCAAGCTCTATTTTATGCTGGGCCTGCCCACCGAGACTGACGAGGACGTGTTGGGCATTGCGGACCTGGCTAAAAAGGTCCTGGCCTGGGGCCGGGAGTATGGCGCCCAGCAGCGCCGGGGCATTCACGTCACCGTCTCCACAGCATGCTTTGTACCCAAGCCCCACACCGCTTTTCAGTGGGAGAGCCAGGTGGACATGGAGGAATATATGCGCCGGGTGACGCTACTTCGGGAGAATATGCGGGACCGGAACATCACCTACAACTGGCACGACCCGGACACCAGCTTCCTGGAGGCTGTTTTTTCCCGTGGCGACCGCCGCTTGGGCCGGGTCATCGAGGCGGCCTGGCGCAAGGGGGCAAAATTCGACTCCTGGACAGAGTATTTTGACTTTGCACGTTGGATGGAGACCTTCGCCGAGCTTGGCGTGGACCCCCATTTCTATGCCAATCGGACCAGGGGAGAGGACGAGGTCTTCCCCTGGGAGGTCACCAGCGTAGGCGTCAGCCGCCAGTTCTTTGCTCGAGAGCGGCAGCGGGCCTATGAGGCCGTTATCACGCCCGATTGCCGCAAGCAGTGCAGCGGCTGCGGGGCCAATCAGTTCTGCGAAGGAGGCGTGTGCGATGCCTAAGGACAGACTGCTTTTTGCCAAGGAGGGACGGGCCCGGTACATCTCCCATCTGGACCTGATGCGTACCTTTCAGCGGGCCTTTGTTCGTGCTGACATCCCCATCAAGCACACCGAGGGCTTCAACCCACACCCCTTCATCTCCATTGCGCTGCCGCTGTCGCTGGGCTTTTCCAGTGGTTGCGAGATTCTGGAGTTCGGTCTATTAGAGGGCACAGCTCATGCCGACGTTCCCCAGCGGCTCAACGCCGCGCTGCCCGAGGGCGTCCGGGTGCTGGAATGCTACGCCGGGGAACGAAATATGAAGGAACTCCAATGGTTGGACTACACCCTGGAGTTGGAATACTCCGGCGACAGGGAGTCGTTAAAGACCGCTTGGGGCGAGGCGTTGAGCCGGGAGAGCTGGATCGTGGAAAAACCCTCCAAAAAGGCTAAGAGCGGCGCAGTGACCATTGATATCCCGACACTCGTAAAGGAGTATTCCTTTACAGAAAACAAGAGCGGAATGCTGACCCTTCAGATCACTGTGGCGGCGCAAAACCCGGGTTTGAACCCGTCTGTATTGGTAAAGGCCTTGACAGATGAATTTTCCGAGTATCAACCGGAATTTGTTCACTACCGGCGGTTGGAGGTGCGGGACAAGGATGGAAAAACATTCCGTTGAAACGGAATTGACATCTTTTGACCCATGGGGTACACTAAAATAGGGAATGAGAGCAGAGGAACCGGAAAGGACAAGGATAGCCATGAAGCGTCGTGTGACTTTGATACTGACCGCTGTGGTCTTGTTGGGCGTTGGCATCGCCGTCGCCGTCGGCAGCGGCAGCGCCGACCCCATGATCTCCAAGAGCTACTGGGAGAATACATATCTGCCCAGTCTGGCTGAAGCGCTCCAGCAGCAGGCCAGCCAGGACACAAAGAGCGTCTATTCCTCTGTAGTGGCTAAGCTGGACAAGGCCGGGGAGGCGGATGTGAAGGCCGCGGGGGAGAAGAGCGGCAGCTTTACCTTGGCTCAGCTGAAGACCGGAGATGTACTGGAACTGAAAAAAGGCGCCAGCGCCGTGTTCCAAAGCGGTGGCGGTGCCTTAGGCGCAGGCGTTCTGGCTGATGTCACCGAGGGTGTTGAAGTTCGGGTCGGAGCGGACCTGACAGCCTCTCACCGCTATGTGGTGACCTCCGACAGCGCAAAGCTGCGCCAGACCAAGGCCGGCACTGTGGCCTATCTGGGCGGAGGTACGGTGAAGGAGGGGAGCGGTGGGGAGACGGGTGACCCGGTCACACCTGGCAAGGAGCTTCCCTTTACAGATGTGTCCCAGGATCAGTGGTTCCACGCCGCTGTGGCCTTTGTCTATGAAAACGGCTATTTCTCCGGCACCAGTGAGACCACTTTTGATCCGAATATCTCTATGAACCGGGCCATGGTGGCCACTGTCCTCCACCGCGTGGCCGGCGGCGAGAGCGTCAGCGCAACAGAGACCTTCACCGATGTGCCTGCGGATCAGTGGTATTCCAAGGGCATTGCCTGGGCCAGCGCTAAGGGCATCGTTAATGGCATGGGCGGCAATCGCTATGAGCCAACGACCGCCGTCACCCGGGAGCAGCTGGTCACCATGCTCTACCGCTTTGAAAAGGACTACCGTAAGGTGGCCGTGCCCGCCACGGGCAGTCTGAGCAACTTTGCCGACGGCGCCAAGGTCTCCTCCTGGGCCCAGGACGCCATGGGCTGGGCCATTGGCGCGGGGCTGATCCAGGGCCGGAACACCGGGCTCCTGGACCCGACGGGTACCGCCACCAGAGCGGAGGTCGCCACCATCCTGCAACGCTTTGCCGGCCGGCTGTAAACCACACCGGAACCCATCATTTGCCTGCGCATAAGATAGAGTGAGCCGGCCAAGACTGGGCTCTATCTTATTCAGGAGGTATTTGACTATGTGTGGCAACAACGGTTGCGGTTGGGGCGGCGGCGGCTGCCTGTGGATCATCATCATCCTCATCGTCCTGTTCTGCTGCTGTGGCAACGGCGGTAACTGCGGCTGCGGCTGTGGCTGCAACAACGGCTGCGGCTGCTGAGTACAAGAGAACATAGGGTAACAAAAGCCGGGCGCTCACTTTTGTGAGCGCCCGGCTCCTTTTTGACGATACTGTGGATATCAGATCGCCGCCAGGATGTCGGCCATGTTGTAGAGTCTGGGCTCCTGGACATGGGCCATAAAAGCGGCGGCCTTTAGCGCGCCCCGGGCAAAGACCTCACGGGAGGCGGCATGGTGGTGGAGTTCCACCACCTCCTGCTCTCCGGCGAAGATGACCTCATGGTCGCCTACGATGGTGCCGCCGCGGACGGCGGAGATACCGATCTCAGCATGGTCCCGGGCCTTGCGGACGCTGTGGCGGTCATAGACGTACTGGGGCTGGAAGCTAAGGCCGTCCTTGGCGGCATCGGCCAGCATCAGGGCGGTGCCGCTGGGGGCGTCCACCTTTTTGTTGTGGTGACGCTCTACGATCTCAACGTCAAAATCCTCGCCCAGCACTTGGGCGGCCCGCCGAGTCAGCTCCAGCAGGAGATTGACGCCCAGAGAGAGGTTGGCGGAGCGGAAGATCGGAATGACCTTGGCGGCTTGGTCGATATCGGCCAACTGCTCTGGGCTATACCCGGTAGAGGCCAGGACCAGGGGCAGTTGCCGCGCCTTGGCAAAGGCGAGAAGACCGCCCAGAGCGGCGGGAGCGGAGAAGTCCACCACCACGTCAGCCTCCTGCCGGCATTCCTCCGGCGTGGCAAAAACAGGATAGGCCAGCGCCGCAGCGGAGCCTACGGGGTCGATCCCCGCCACAATGGTCAGATCGTCGCGCGCCTCACACAATTCGGTGATGACCCGGCCCATACGGCCCAAACAGCCTGACAGGATCAGCTTTGTCATCGGTGCATCGGTCCTTTCTCTGGCTTAGAGGAGACCCTTGCCCGCCATGGCGGACTTGAGCGTCTCCAGATCCTTTTCCGACATCTCGCAAAGGGGCAGGCGCAACGGTCCGGCTTCCACGCCCAGGAGGTTCAGCGCGGTCTTGACGGGGATGGGATTGACCTCGCAGAAGAGAGCGTCGATCAGGTCCATATACTCCAACTGCAGCTTGGCCGCCTGGGCAAACTTGTTTTCCAAACACAGATGGCTCATCTCTACCATGGTCTCCGGCGCGATGTTGGACAACACGGAGATCACGCCCTTAGCGCCCACGCTCATCATGGGCACCACCTGATCGTCGTTGCCCGACCAGAAGTAGAAGTCGTCGGGACAGATAGAAAGGGCGTGGGCCAGGAGAGAGAAGTTGCCGCTGGCCTCCTTGACGCCGTTGATCCTGGGATTCTGGGCCAGCGTTTTGTACGTCTCGGCAGTAAAAGACACACCGGTACGGCTGGGCACATTGTAGAGGATCATAGGGATGTTCACGCGGTCGGCAATGTATTCATAGTGGCGGATCAGGCCGGCCTGGGTGGTCTTGTTGTAGTAGGGCGTCACCAGCAACAGCGCGTCCGCGCCGGAATCCTGGGCGTGCTGGCAGAGGTAGACGGCGGCGGAGGTATCGTTGCTGCCCGCGCCGGCCACCACCTTGACCCGACCGGCGATGCGCTTGACGCCGTATTCCACCACGGATACATGCTCCCGGATGGAGAGGGTAGAGGATTCGCCGGTGGTGCCGCAGATGCAGATGGCGTCCACGCCCCGGGCGATCTGGTCGTCCAGAAGGCGGCCAAAGGCGTCGAAATTCACCGCGCCGTGCTGGTCAAAGGGTGTGACAATGGCGGTACAGGTCCCGGTAAAAACAGGCTCACGCATAGAAATGACTCCTTTCCAGACTTAGGCCTTGTGGTCGATGTATCCTTCAGCGCAGAGAAGCTCCGCCAGCAGCACGCCGCCGCCGGCAGCGCCCCGGAGGGTGTTGTGGGACAGGGAGACGAACTTGTAGTCATACTGGGTGTCGGGGCGCAGACGGCCCACGGACACAGCCATGCCGCCCTCCAGCTCCCGGTCCAGCTTGGCCTGGGGCCGGTCGGGTTCTTCAAAGTAGTGGATGAACTGCTTGGGGGCGGTGGGCAGCTTCAGCTCCTGGGCCCGGCCCCGGAAGGAAGCCCAGATGGCCTTCATCTCGTCTTCAGTGGGCTTTTTTTCAAAGCTGACGAAGACGGCGGCGGTGTGTCCGTTGGAGACGGGCACCCGCAGGCACTGGGCGGTGATGGCGGGAGAAGCGGCCGTTTTGATAACGCCGTTTTCCACCGTGCCCCAAACCTTCAGCGGCTCCTGCTCTGACTTCTCCTCCTCGCCGCCGATGTAGGGGATCAGGTTATCCACCATCTCCGGCCAGGTCTCGAAAGTCTTGCCCGCGCCGGAGATGGCCTGGTAGGTGCAGGCCAGTACCTTAGTGATGCCGAACTGCCGCAGGGGAGACAAGGCGGGGACGTAGCTTTGAATGGAGCAGTTGGACTTGACGGCGATAAAGCCCCGCTTGGTCCCAAGGCGCTTGCGCTGGGCGTCGATGACTTGGATGTGGTCGGGATTGACCTCGGGAATGACCATGGGCACGTCTTCCGTCCAGCGGTGGGCGGAGTTATTGGACACCACCGGGCACTCGGCTTTGGCGTAGCGCTCCTCCAGCGCGCGGATCTCGTCCTTTTTCATATCCACGGCGCAGAAGATGAAGTCTACCTGTTCGGCAATCTTGTCTACGTCCTCGGTGGCGTTCATTACGATCAGGTCCCGGGCCTCGGCGGGGATGGGGGCGTCCATGGCCCACTTGGCGCCTACGGCGTCCTCATAGCGTTTCCCTGCAGAGCGGGCGCTGGCCGCAACCACCTTCAGCTGGAACCAGGGGTGGCCCGCCAAAAGCGTGATGAAGCGCTGTCCCACCATACCTGTGGCGCCTACCACGCCCACTTGATACTTTTCCATTTCATTGACCTCCTTCTGGACCGGGAAAGGATTTCCTGGGGGTTTTTGCAAAAAAGCGTTGAAAACAGCCGCCCGACCCAGTATAATATTGAAAGCAATACAACGTAATGTTAGCACACCTTTTCCCCGGTGTCAATTTTCCTTTGGTACAGATTGGAGCTTCTTATGAAGAAAAAACTGTCGACTTTGTTGGCGCTATGCCTGCTGCTTGCCCCGCTTTTGCCTTTCAAGGCGCAGGCCGCGGGGGAGACGGTCAAGCGCATTGGCCTATCTTACCTATACAATAATACGGATACCCGCGTGGCCGCGGCCAACCTGCGTAACAAGTCCGGCTGGGGCTACAACCTGGGCTATTACGACGCCCAGCGGCAGTTTGTGACTCTGGGCTGGACTACTGAGAGTAAGATCAGCGTCCTCATCACCCAGAACCAGTACCTGACAAGCTCCGGCGGGTACAGCTATACGGACGCGGGCCGAGGCACAGTGGGCTGTTTCCATGTCCAGCTGCCCGGTACGTATGCCGACTTTTCCTCCGCCCAGGCTGCCGCGGAGACGGTAGATGGCGGCTTTGTGGCCTGGGTGAAGGGTACATATTATGTCCGCGCCGGCTCCTATAACCGTCGCGCCGCCGCGCAGGAAGCCGCTGACGCCGTGGGGGGCACTCTGGGTGAGACCAGCGGCTACGGCTACAGCGTAGTCCCTGCGGGCTCTACGAAGATCCTGTTCCAGTTTGACGCCGATCAGGACGGTGAGAGCGGCGCCTTCGGCGTGCTGCCACTGGCCGGGGAGGGGGTAAAGCCTGTCACCTCCTATAATGAGAACCTCAGTTGCTACGGCGGCTTCCGTTTTGAGCGCATCGGCGGAGGCGAATCCACCGTGGTCAACATGATCGAGCTGGAGGACTATGTCAAGTGCGTCGTGCCTTACGAGATGAGCACCTCCTGGCCTCTGGAGGCTTTGAAGGCCCAGGCGGTGTGCGCCCGGACCTACGCCGGAGGTTCCCGCCAACCTCACGCCGCGCAACACTTTGACCTCTGTCCCACCACCGACTGCCAGGCCTACAAGGGCGCTGCCGGCGTGGGCGACAGCACCAATCAGGCCGTGGACGAGACGGCGGGCCAGATGCTCTACTATAACGGTAAGCGCATCGACGCGCTCTATTATTCCAGCAACGGCGGCGCCAGCGAGGACAATAAGAACGTCAACGGGTATGATCACCCCTACTTAAAGGGTAAGATCGACCCATACGAGGAATACGCTGTCCAGTTCATGAGCAAGTCCCAGCTGTCCTACTATCGCTGGACCAAGACCTGGACCGCTGCGGACCTTCAAGCAAGGCTCAACGGTTTGGGTTATACCTGCGCCGAAATATCCAATATCACCACCAAACTCAGCCCTACCGGTAACGTGATCGCTGTTACCGTCACCGACAGCAACGGCAAAAGCAACACCTTTGAACGTGGCCGGATCCGTAGCGTCTTTAACCTCAACTCCATCCGCTTTTCCATCACATCCTCCGGCGGCGCCCAGGCCGGCGGCTACGCCATCGCCGGAGCCGCCAACGCCCCAAGCATTGGCGGGCTCTATGCCATCAGCGGCGATGGCACGGTAGGAGCGCTGGGGGAGGAGAGCTACGTGATCACCCAAAGCGGCGTCCAAAGTCTGATCCCCGCCCAGAGCCAGAACGGAGGCGGTGGTGAGAAGGTCTTCGCCTTCAACGGCACCGGCTGGGGCCATAATGTGGGCATGAGCCAGTGGGGCGCCTACGCCATGGCTAAGCAGGGCTACGGCTACCGGGATATTCTGAACTTCTACTACACCGACATCACCATCCAGTAAGGAGCAATAAGCAGCTTGAAAACCTCTGATTTTTACTACGATCTGCCCCAGGAGCTGATCGCCCAAACGCCGCTGGAGCGCCGGGACAGCTCTCGTCTGATGACCCTGGACAAGACCTCCGGGGCGGTGGGTCACGCGCATTTTTACGATCTGCCAAGCTATTTGAGACCCGGCGACTGCCTGGTGCTCAACGATTCCCGGGTCCTGCCCGCCCGACTCATCGGCCATCGCGAGCCGGGCGGCGGCGCCTGCGAGGTGCTGCTGTTGACCGACCGGGGAAATAAGACCTGGGAGTGCCTGGTCCGGCCAGGCCGCAAGCTCCGTCAAGGAGCTCGGTTGATCTTTGGCAACGGCGAGCTCACCGCGGAGATCGCCCAAGTGCTGCCCGACGGCAACCGCCTGGTCCGATTCGACTACGACGGTATTTTTCTGGAGGTACTGGAGCGCCTTGGCAAGATGCCCCTGCCCCCCTATATCAAGGCCGAATTGCAGGACCGGGAGCGCTACCAAACTGTTTACTCCAAGGAGACCGGCTCCGCCGCCGCGCCCACGGCTGGGCTTCACTTCACCAAGGAGCTTTTGGCCCAGATCCAGGCCATGGGCGTCAAGGTCTGTTATGTGACCCTCCATGTGGGCCTGGGCACCTTTCGGCCTGTGGGAGAGGAAAACTTAGAGGACCATGAGATGCACAAGGAATTCTGCACCGTGCCCCAGGAGACCGCCGACGCCGTCAACGCAGCCAAGGCCAACGGTGGCCGGGTCATTTGCGTGGGCACCACTTCTTGCCGCACTGTGGAGAGCTGGGCGGGGGAGGACGGCGTGCTGAAGGCGGGCTCGGGCTGGACTGGCATCTATATCTACCCCGGCTACCGCTTTAAGGTGCTGGACGCCCTGGTGACCAATTTTCATCTGCCCGAGAGCACCCTTATTATGCTGGTGTCCGCCCTGGCGGGCCGGGAGCATGTGCTGGCAGCCTACCAGGAGGCAGTGCGGGAGCGCTACCGCTTTTTCTCCTTTGGCGACGCCATGTTTATTTCGTGAGGAGGCCTATGCGTGTTTGAACTGCTGAAAACGGAAGGTCGGGCCCGTCGGGGCGTCTTTACCTGCGCTCACGGCACGGCCCAGACGCCGGTCTTTATGAACGTAGGCACCCAAGGGGCTATCAAGGGCGCGGTATCCGCTTTGGATCTGAAGGACCTGGGCTGTCAGATCGAGCTGTCCAATACCTATCACCTCCATCTCCGGCCCGGCAATGAGCTGATCCGCCGACTGGGCGGACTCCACCAATTTATGAACTGGGACGGACCCATCCTCACCGACTCCGGCGGCTTTCAGGTCTTTTCTTTGGCCCAGCTGCGGGATATTAAGGAGGAGGGCGTTACCTTTGCCAGCCACATCGACGGTCACAAGGTCTTTATGGGCCCGGAGGAGTCTATGACCATCCAGTCCGACCTTGGCAGCGATGTGGCCATGGCCTTTGACGAGTGTGTGGAGAATCCCTCCACCTATGAGTATGTCAAGGCCTCCTGTGAGAGAACTCTTCGCTGGCTGGAGCGGTGTAAGGTCAAGCACGACGCTCTCAACGCCGCCCCTGGCTGCGTGAATCCCCGGCAGATGCTCTTTGGTATCAACCAAGGCGGCGTCTACCCGGACCTTCGCGTTTGGCACATGAAGGAGATCGCCAAGCTCGGCTGCGACGGCTACGCCATCGGCGGCCTGGCCGTGGGCGAGCCCACCCATACCATGTACGACGTCATCGACGCGGTGGAGCCCTACATGCCTACGGACAAACCTCGCTACCTCATGGGTGTGGGCACGCCGGGCAATATCATCGAGGCGGTCTGGCGGGGCGTGGACTTCTTTGATTGCGTCATGCCCGCCCGCAACGCCCGCCACGGCAAACTCTACACCTGGGAGGGTACGCTGAACATCAAGAACGAAAAGTACAAGGACGACGACCGACCCATTGACCCCACCTGCCACTGCCCGAGCTGTCAACATTTTTCCAGAGCCTATATCCGCCACCTCTTGATCTCCGGCGAGATGCTGGCTATGCGCCTTGCCGTGATGCACAACCTCTATTTCTACAACACCCTGATGGAGCGTATCCGTGAGGCTCTGGACAACGGTACGTTTGAGGCGTTTCGGGCGGAATACAGCCAAAAACTGGATGCCAAGTTGCCCGACTAAGGCCGCCGCGGATGCCCTTAGCAAAAAACCTCTTGCCAAAATGCGGAAAAGCCGTTATAATGATTCAAGTCGCTTGAATACACAGGAGGGGTATTATGGATTATTCTATGATCATTATTATGGTCGCCATGCTGGCGCTGATGTACTTTATGCTCATTCGCCCGGAGAACAAGCGCAAAAAGCAGGCTACCGAAATGCGCAACAGCCTGGCCGTGGGGGACGAGATCACCACCATCGGCGGCATCGTGGGCACCATCTGCGCGGTAAAGGACAATACCATCGTCATCGAGACCGGCGCTGACCGCGTCCGCATCGAATTCACCAAGTGGGCGGTCTCCACTAAGGGCACCCAGGTCAGCGAGGACGGTAAATAAGCCGGAGCCCTTGTCATAAACTCGTCCCTCTCTTCATAGTCTTTGCTAAAGACGTGGAGGGAGGGACTTTTTTATGGGAAAGCCAGAGGAGGAGCCGGGGGCATGGTATCTGCGGTGTATGACCCAGGTGCTCATCGGCGCGGTGGTGGCCGCAGCAGTGAGCCTGCTGGTCCTCTTTGTCTGTGCGCTACTGATCTCCCGGGGAACGCTGAGCCGGGAGCATACCGGCGTTATGAGCGTGTGTGCCTGCGTGCTGGGTAGTCTGACAGGCGGCGCGGCGGCGGTGAGCCGCTGCAAGGGCCGCAGTCTCATTGTGGGACTGCTGACAGGGCTGGTACTTTTCTTAATCCTCCTCACCGTAGGCCTGGTCCTTTATAAGACTGTGGCCATCGAGGAGGGCGGCCTGCCGCTGGGGTGCGGCTGTCTGTGCGGTGGGGCCTTGGCTGGACTTTTTGGCGCCCGCCCCAAGAAAAAACGGCGAAAGTGATTGAAATTTCCGGGAAGGTGTGGTATAATCCCTTTCAACCAAGGAAAACGAGGAGGGAAAACCAATGGAGCATATCCGCACCTTGAACGGCGCGACCCTCAAGAAGAGCGCCGCCCACGGTGGCTGCGGCGAGTGCCAGACGTCTTGCCAGTCCGCCTGCAAGACCTCCTGCACCGTGGCCAACCAGAAGTGTGAGAACGAAGCTAACCGCTAAACACACACCGTATCGGATGGGGTGGGCCCGTGCCCACCCCATTTCCATGCTTTTTGGGAGAAAGGAATCGAATTATGGTACATACCTTTGAAGCTCTGGGCGTTTATATCGCAGTGGACGTCAACAGCGGCGCTGTTCACGTGCTGGACCAGGCCGCCTACGATACGCTCAATGAACTGATCGCGATCCAAGGCCAGGTCCCGGACTTCAGCGCAAAGCCGGAAAACGCCGGCCCGGCCTGGGACGAGCTGAAGGGCCTCTATGACGCGGGGCTGCTTTTTACCGGCGACGACTACATTGACGCTCCCGCCATGGCCTATCTGGGGGAGGAACCGCCCATCAAGGCCCTTTGCCTTCACGTGTCCCACGACTGCAACCTCCGCTGCCGCTACTGCTTTGCCTCCACCGGCGACTTTGGCACCGGTAAGCGCATGACCATGTCCTTCGAGACGGCCAAACGGGCCATCGACTTCGTGGTGGAACGCTCGGGCAAGCGGCGCAATCTGGAGGTGGACTTCTTCGGCGGCGAGCCGCTGATGGCCATGGACACGGTGAAAAGGACCGTGGAGTACGCCCGGAGCATCGAGAAGGAGAAGGATAAAAACTTCCGCTTTACCATCACCACCAACGGTATGCTGCTCAATGACGACATCATCGAGTATGTGAACCGGGAGATGTCCAACGTGGTCCTCTCTCTGGACGGCCGCAAGGAGGTCAACGACCATATGCGCCCCACCCCCGGCGGGCAGGGGAGCTACGACGTGATCGTCCCCAAGTTCCAAAAGCTGGTAGCAGGGCGGGGGACCAAGGATTACTACATCCGGGGCACCTTCACCCGCAACAATCTGGACTTCGCTCAGGACGTGCTCCACTTTGCCGATCTGGGTTTCAAGCATCTGTCGGTAGAGCCGGTGGTGTCCGAGGCGGACAAGCCCTGGGCGCTCCGGGAGGAGGATGTGGCTGCCATCGAGGCCGAGTATGAAAAGCTGGCTGAGGCTCTCCGGCAGCGCCCGGAGGTCAACTTTTTCCACTTCAACGTAGACCTGGCCCAGGGTCCCTGTGTCATCAAGCGCCTCCGGGGCTGCGGGGCAGGGTGCGAGTATGTGGCCATCACGCCGGACGGTGATATCTATCCCTGCCATCAATTTGTGGGGAATGACGAATACCTCTTGGGCAACCTCTATGACGGCACCTTTCGCCGTGAGGTCAGTAAGCGCTTCGCCGGGTTGAACATCTACACCAGGGAAAAGTGTAAGACCTGCTGGGCCCGGTTCTATTGTAGCGGCGGGTGCAGCGCTTCCAATCTGGCGGTGAACGGAGACATTTCCGTGCCCCATGAGGTCGGCTGCCTTTTGGAGCGCAAAAGGCTGGAGTGCGCCATCGCGCTGAAGGCCATCAAAGCGGGAATGACAGAATGAAATATCACGATTTGAAATATCAAAAACTATCATTTCGAAATGTGATGTTGAAGATCGAACTACATCTGGACCGTTGATTTTTCTGATCACACCACATCTTGTAATTGGGAGACGCCTGTCTTGGGCGTCTCCCTTTTTTGTGGAAAAGTGGGCGGTTGCGTTGTTTACATAATGCCATTGACATAATTGCCAAAAATAAAAAAGTTACCCGAATTCCCTTGCAAATACAAGGCAAGAGCGGTATCATATCCATTACATAAAGAAGGTGACGTGAATGGAACAGGCCCTGGGCTTTATTGGCGCGGGCAATATGGTAAGCGCTATTTTGAATGGGGTTTTAGAGACAGGCCTGGCCCGGCCGGATCAGGTGTGGCTATCTAACCGCTCGCCGGAAAAGCTGTCGCCCTGGAAGGCCAAGGGCGTCCATGTGACCCTGGATAATGCCGAAGTGGCACAAAACGCCCAGGTCATCGTCCTGGGGGTAAAGCCCCAGGTCATGGATCAGGTCCTACCCCAGATCGCGCCCTTTGTGGCTGGCAAATGTGTTGTGTCCATTGCCGCGGGGATCTCCTCGGCTTATCTGAAGGAACGTCTGCCTGGCTCGCAGGTGGTGCGGACCATCCCCAATACCCCCATGAAGCTGGGCAAGGGAGCCACGGCGGTGGCCAAGGCCCCGGATGTGCCGGAGGAGACCTTCCGCCTGGCCTGCGCCCTCTTTGAGTCCGCCGGAGCCGTAGCGGTGATCCCAGAGTCTCAAATGGACGATTTCATCGCCGTTAGCGGCTCCAGCCCCGCCTTTTTCTTCCGTATGGCGGCGGCGATGGTGTCCACGGCGGAGGCGGCGGGCATCGACCCGGACCTGGCCCTTCACATGGCGGCTCAGACTATGGCGGGTTCGGCCGCCATGCTGCTGGAAACAGGAGATACCGCCCAGGAGCTGACCCGCCAGGTCTGTTCCCCTGGCGGCACCACCTTGGCTGCTCTCACCGCTTTTGACGACTACCGCTTTGAGGAGATGATCGGCGACGCCGCCCGTCGGTGCGCGCAGCGTTCCAAGGAGCTGGGTAAGTAGGGCTTCTATTTGGACGGCTTGTCTCATAGCTTAGCTATGAGGTGAGGACGGTGACCAAAGAGAAGACGACGACCAGCAAGGCCCTGGCCCTATGCTGTGGCGCCTTTGCCCTGGGTGCGGCAGGCGGCTTTGCCCTGGCGGCCTGGCTGGGGGGGCGGGCAGATGGTCTGGACGGATACGCCCTGGGCTTTTCCACCGGTGTGCAGGTCTCCTTTGGAGCGGTTTTCTGGAACGGCTTTCGCTGGCCCCTGTTCGTGTGGGTGCTGGGCTTTACGGCCCTTGGGGCGTGGATCACGCCGGTGATGTTCGCACTGCGGGGTTTTTTTCTCTGCTTTGGCGTGGCCTACCTCTCCGGTTGCGCCCAGGGGGGGCTACTCTTGGCCTTTGTGCTCTTTGGCCTGGACGCGCTGGTGACGCTGCCGGTTTTCTTTTCCCTGGGCGTGGGCAGCTGGAAGCGGTCGGCGGGGCAGAGAGAGCGACTTTGGACCAGGCCCGGCGAGATGCCCCTCGCGTTTTGGTTCAAAAGCGCCCTGGCTCTTGTCTGTCTACTGGGCTGCTGCGGCATAGAGTACTGGCTTTTTCCAATGCTTTTAAAAACGATAGCCCCGTTGCTGGGAGCGGGATGACGAAACCAAAGAGAAAGGCGGTGGACCCCATGGATGAGATCAGTCAATACGAAGACTTCCTTCGCAACGAGAAGGGAGCCTCTCAAAACACCGTCAGCTCTTATCTGCGGGACGTGAACCAGTTTGCCGTCTGGCTCAAGGACGAAAAGCTGGCCATCGCCAAGGTCAAGACGGCCGACGTAGAGCGCTATACCCGCTACCTCAGCGGCTTGGGCAAGTCCCCGGCCACCGTGACCCGTAGCGTGGCCTCGTTGAAATCCTTCTATGGCTTTTTGCAGCGCGAGGGCAAGGTGCGCTCCAACTGCGCCCGTTTTGTGGCCACGGAAAAGGTGGAGCGCAAGCTCCCTCAGATCCTGACAGGTAAGGAAGTGGAGCTCTTCTTGGAACAGCCCCGCTGCGTGGACGCCAAGGGCTATCGGGACAAGGCCATGCTGGAGCTTTTGTATGCCACAGGCATCCGGGTCACGGAGCTCATCGACCTGGATGTGGACAACGTCAACCTCTCCGCCGGCTTCCTCCGCTGCGAGAGCCGGGGCAAGGAGCGGGTCATCCCCATTTACCACGCCGCTGTCAAGGCTCTGGGCGAGTATATGAAAAATGTCCGGCCCCAGCTGCTGGAGGATCGGTCGGAGACGGCGCTCTTTGTCAATATGAGCGGCGAGCGTATGTCCCGTCAAGGCTTTTGGAAGCTCATCAAGCATTACCAGGAGACCGCTGGCATCAAAAAGGAGATCACGCCCCAGACCCTGCGCCACTCCTTTGCCGCTCATCTGCTGGAAAACGGCGCCGACCTGAAGTCCATCCAGGAGATGCTGGGCCATGCGGATATCTCTTCCACTCAGATCTATACCCATCTGGTGGGCCAAAATCTGAAGGACGTCTACAAAAAAGCCCATCCAAGAGCTTAGGCGAGGAAAAATAATACTTGCATTTTTAAAAAAACTGTGGTAATATATCACTCGATGTTTTTTGAGAGGAACCATTTCCTTTGATTTCGACCAGCGAGGAGGGAACGAAAATGGCGAAGTGCGCGTATTGCGAGAAGGCTCTGGTGTTCGGGAATCAGGTTTCCCACTCCCACCGCCGCTCTAACCGTCCCTGGAAGGCCAACCTGAAGCGGGTGAAGGCCATCGTGGACGGCTCTCCCAAGCATGTGTATGTCTGCACCCGGTGCCTCCGCTCCGGCAAGGTCACCCGCGCGGTGTGATCTACAGCACGTTGCATAGGGATTTCCCATCATACGTCTAAAGAAGCCGCCGGCAGGGCGGCTTTTTTAGCGCCCAAAGCCCCCATAAGCCTTGACGGGAAGGGGAAAACTATGGTATGATGACCACAATGGAAAGTATGCCCACCTATGATAGGGCAATAGATGTAGTGTTAAGAGAGGTGCCCACAGATCATGCCTAAGACCACGAAACAGTATGATAACGAATCCATCTCGTCCTTGAAAGGCGCGGACCGGGTCCGCAAACGCCCTGGCGTCATCTTCGGTTCCGACGGCCTGGATGGCTGTGAGCACGCCGTATTTGAGATCCTGTCTAATGCCATCGACGAGGCCCGAGAGGGCCACGGCGATGTGATCATTGTCACCCGTTTTGCCGACCGCTCCATTCAGGTGGAGGACTTTGGCCGGGGCTGCCCGGTGGACTGGAACGAAAAAGAGGGACGGTTCAACTGGGAACTGGTGTTCTGTGAGCTTTACGCCGGCGGCAAGTATGGCGGCGACGGCGACAACTACGAATACTCCCTGGGTCTTAACGGCCTGGGCTCCTGCGCCACCCAATACGCCAGCGAGTATTTTGACGCCACCATCCACCGCGACGGCTTTGAGTATAAGCTCCACTTTGAAAAAGGCGAGAATATCGGCGGCTTGGAAAAGACCCCCACGACCCAGAAAAAGACCGGCTCTGTCTTTCGCTGGAAGCCCGATCTGGAGGTCTTTACCGATATCGACATTCCCGCGGATTACTATATCGACGTCATGAAGCGCCAGGCCGTGGTCAATGCCGGGGTCACCTTCCGCTTCCGCAACGAGGTGGACGGCAAGTTTGAGACCCAGGACTTCCGCTATGAAAACGGGATCATCGACTATGTTGCCGAGCTGGCTGGGGAAAAGTCTCTGACCGCTCCTGTCTTCTGGCAGACCGAGCGCCGGGGCCGGGACCGGGAGGACAAGCCCGAATATAAGGTCAAGCTCAGCGTGTCCTTCTGCTTCTCCAATACCGTCCAGATCATCGAACACTACCATAACTCCTCCTGGCTCGAGCACGGCGGTTCCCCGGAAAAGGCCATGCGCTCGGCCTTTGTCTCCGCACTGGACGGCTATCTGCGCTCCCACGCCAAATACCAAAAAAATGAGAGCAAGATCACCTTCAACGATGTGCAGGACGCCCTGGTGCTGGTATCCAACAACTTCTCTACCCAGACCAGCTACGAAAACCAGACCAAAAAGGCCATCAACAACAAGTTTGTCCAGGACGCCATGACCGAGTTCCTCCGTGCCCAGCTGGAGGTCTACTTCATTGAAAACCCCTTTGACGCGGAGAAGATCGCCGAGCAGATTCTGATCAATAAACGAAGTCGCGAGAGCGCCGAGAAGGCCCGGCTCAACATCAAAAAGAAGCTCTCTGGCAGCGTGGACATCGCCAACCGGGTGCAGAAATTCGTAGACTGCCGCACCAAGGATACCGAGCGCCGGGAGCTCTACATCGTGGAGGGCGACTCGGCTTTGGGCAGCGTCAAGCTTTCCCGGGACGCGGAGTTCCAGGGCATCATGCCCGTTCGGGGAAAAATTCTGAACTGCCTCAAGGCCGATTACGGAAAGATATTTAAAAGCGAGATCATCACCGACCTGATGAAGGTGCTGGGCTGCGGGGTAGAAGTGCAGAACAAGCATGTCAAGGACCTGGCCGCCTTTGATCTGATGAACCTCCGCTGGAACAAGATCGTCATCTGTACCGACGCCGATGTGGACGGCTACCAGATCCGTACCCTGATCCTGACCATGCTCTATCGCCTGGTGCCCACCCTCATCGAGCGCGGCTACGTCTACATTGCCGAGTCGCCCCTCTATGAGATCACCTACAAGGAAAAAACCTGGTTTGCCTATACAGACAAAGAGAAAAACGACATTGTAAACGGAGAGCTGGCGGGGAAGAAGTGCGCCATCAACCGCTCCAAGGGTCTGGGCGAGAACGAGCCGGACATGATGTGGCTCACCACGATGAACCCCGAGACCCGGCGGCTTATCAAGGTCATGCCCGAGGACGCGGAGTTTACCAGCCAGGTTTTTGACCTGCTGTTGGGCGACAACCTGCAAGGGCGCAAAGACCACATTGCGGACAACGGCTATAAATACCTGGAACTGGCGGATATTTCCTAAAAAGGAGAGATTCTTATGGCAAAGATCCAAATGACCACGCCCTTGGTGGAGCTGGACGGAGACGAGATGACCCGCATCATCTGGCAGCAGATCAAGGACATTTTGCTCACGCCCTATGTGGAGCTGAAGACCGAATACTATGACCTGGGCCTGCCTGAACGGGAAAAGACCGGCGATCAGGTCACTGTGGACGCGGCCAAGGCCATCCAGAAGTACGGCGTCGGCGTCAAATGCGCCACCATTACCCCCAACGCCCAGCGGGTCGAGGAATATAAGCTCTCCCAGATGTGGAAGTCGCCCAACGGCACTCTGCGGGCCATTTTGGATGGCACGGTGTTTCGGGCGCCTATTATGGTCCGCGGCATCTCGCCGGTGGTGAAAAACTGGAAAAAGCCCATCACCATTGCCCGTCACGCCTACGGCGATGTATATAAAAACACCGAGCTTCAGCCCAAGACCCCCGGCAAGGCGGAGCTGGTCTTCACAGACGATAAGGGCAACGAGACCCGCCAGACCATTTTTGATTTCCAAGGCCCCGGTGTTTTACAGGGAATGTACAACACCGACGCCTCCATCACCTCCTTTGCCCACTCCTGTTTCCGCTATGCGTTGGACGCCAAGCAGGACCTGTGGTTTGCCACCAAGGACACCATCTCCAAGCAGTATGACCACCGCTTCAAGGACATCTTTCAGGAGATCTACAACGCGGACTACAAAGCCGCCTTTGAAAAGGCGGGTATCACATATTTCTACACCCTGATCGATGACGCCGTGGCCCGGGTCATCCGCTCTGAAGGCGGCTATATCTGGGCATGTAAGAACTATGACGGCGATGTGATGAGCGACATGGTCTCCACCGCCTTTGGCTCTTTGGCCATGATGACCTCTGTGCTTGTAAGCCCGGACGGCAAGTATGAATACGAGGCCGCCCACGGCACCGTCACCCGGCACTATTACCGTCATCTCAAGGGAGAGGTCACCTCCACCAACCCCATGGCCACCCTCTTCGCCTGGACCGGCGCGCTTTCTAAGCGTGGCGAACTGGACGGTAACGCTGAGCTGGCGGCCTTTGCGAAAAAGCTGGAAAAGGCCGCCATCGATACCATCGAAGCTGGGATCATGACCGGCGACCTGGCCGGCCTCTGGGAAGGGGAGAACCCCGCTCAAAAGGTGACGACCCAAGGCTTTTTGGAGGCCATTGCCAGCCGCTTGGACGCATAAACGGGAAATAATTGGGTAAACTCCTTCTTATCTACATGATAAGGGGGAGTTTTTATGTCCGTTTCCTTTGAGCAGAGCGAGACCCGCCTCAACCTCATGCGTGCCTTTGCCGGAGAGAGCCAGGCCCGCAACCGCTACACCTATGCCGCGGGTTTGGCCAAGAAAAAGGGGCTTGAGGTGGTCCAGCAGGTGTTTTTGTTCACTGCCGATCAGGAAAAAGAGCACGGCAAGATCTTCTATGACCTCCTGCAGCCCGTGTCCGGCCAGAATCTGGTGGTAGACGGCGGCTACCCGGTGGACCTTTACAGCGATATGCTGGATGTCCTGAAGGCTGCCGCCCACAATGAAAATGAGGAGCACGACACCGTCTATTCTGGCTTTTCCAAGATCGCCGCTCAGGAGGGTTTTGACGCCATCGCTCACACCTTTTCCATGATCGGCGGCATCGAAAAGACCCATGCCCAGCGCTTTGAGCGCTTTGCCGAGCTGATGGCGGAGAACAAGCTCTTTGTCTCCGACGTGGAGACAGGCTGGATCTGCCTCAACTGCGGCCAGGTCATCCACTCCACCGCCGCCCCCGCCATCTGCCCGGTGTGCAAGCACGGCCAGGGCTTTTTCGTCCGCATGGAGCTGGCGCCTTACACTTTGGCGCACCGCGGCTGAAGCGGTAATATCTGGCCTATTGACCGGGGGCAGGGGGTCCGGTATAATGGGGAAAACTGTCGAAACGAGGTTTTCCCTATGCGCCGCCTTCTGCCCCTGGTCCTTACTCTGGCCCTGCTTTTCAGCGCCACTCCTGCCATCGCCGCCACGCCCAACGGCATGTTGACCGCCTCGGTCTATGATTATACCGTAGACGCGCCCGGACCGGTTCAGTCCCTGTCTACAGTAAACCTCCGTCTGAACGACAGCGCCATCTCCGGCGGTATGCCTGCCGTCTTGGTCGGAGGGCGGACACTGGCTCCGCTGCGGCTGCTGGCTGAGGCCCTGGGGGTGACGGTGGAGTGGCTGCCCGACCGGGCTGCTCAAGTGCGTCTCACCAAAGACGAGACGGTCATCGATCTGACTCTAGGAGCGCCGGACGCCGTCGTCAACGGCCAGAGCGTGCCCATGCCAGATGGCGTTCCCGCCGCGATCGTCAACTACGCCGGCCAGGGCTATACCATGGTGCCGCTGCGCTTTTTCTCCGAGACCCTGGGCTGCCGCGTGGGCTGGGACCAGGGCAGCTTCACCGCCTTTATCTTCTCTGAAGACTACATAGCGCCGCTTCTGGCCGGACTGGACACGCCCGCAGACCCCAATCGCTACCTGATCGCCATTGACGCCGGCCACGGCGGCTCTGCCACCGGCGCGGCCTACGGCGGGGTAGAGGAGAAGGCACTGACGCTGTCCATGGCCCGAAAGTTGCGGGACATTCTGACCGCCCTTGGCTACAACACGGTAATGACCCGGGAGGAGGACGTCTACATAGACCTCTACGATCGAGCTTACCTTGCCAACGATCTAAACGCCGACCTTTTTGTCAGCATCCACTGCAACGCCGCGGAGAATAACCCTGATTTTCAGGGGCTGTACGTTTATCACTACCCCCAAAGCACCGTTGGCGCGGCTTTAGCCCAAGCCATTCAGACCACTGCCACTGCCTTTACAGGCGCGGTGGACCGGGGGATCGATCACGCCAACTTTGTGGTCTTGCGGGAGACTGATATGCCCGCGGTACTGGTGGAGACAGGCTTTATGACCTGTCAGGCGGAGCTGGAGCGCCTTGTGGAGGACGACTATCAGACCCGCATGGTCCAGGGGGTGGCCCGGGGGCTCATCCGATTCCTAGACAAGCGCTAAAAAAACTGCAAAAGCCCATTGTCAATTCCAGATTTTATGGTATAATACAAGATAGGATTTCTCAACGGGCCCCCTGGGCCCCCTTGAAAAGGAGCGTTGCATATGAGCGACACCAGAGAATACATCTCCTATCCCGACGAGTTGGGCACCATCAACATTGCCGATGAGGTCCTGGCCGTGGTGGCCGCCTCCGCCGCCATGGAGGTAGAGGGCGTCAGTTCTCTGGCTGCCAACCTCAGCACCGATATCGCCGAGCTCATGGGTAGAAAGGTCTACTCTAAGGGCGTCCACCTCACTGTGGCAAACGGCGAGGTCAGCGTGGACATTTCCATCCTCATCCAGTATGGCTATGCCATTCCAGATGTGGCCAAAAAGGTCCAAGAGGCTGTGATGACCGCCGTCAGCAACACCAGCGGCATGACTGTCAGCCGTGTGAATATCCAGGTGGCCGGTATCAGCTTCCGTAAAGAGCGTAAGCCCCAAAGCAAGTAAGTCACCACATCAGAGCAAGTTGCCGGAGTATGATGCTCCGGCAACTTTTTTGCTCTTTGGTCTTTCAAAATTTTACCCTTTTGGGGGTTTATTTTTATACAAGGATTGTATATAATACAAAGTATATTTTGGACGAGTATCGTTCCGCACCGCTGGGGAGGTTCATACACATGACACGCACCAATGCCAGAGAGATCGCGGTCCACTTCATTTTTGAGCTGAGCTTCTCCAATGAGAGTGCCCGGAGCCTCTTGGATGAATTCCTCACGCCGGAAGCCTTTTCCCGTCTGGGGGGAGAGGAACCGCTCTACGCCCAGTTCCCCAACGCCAAGCAAAAAGACTACATAGAAGCGCTGGTCACCGGCGTATACCAACACGCCGCCGAGCTGGATGGCTATATTGAGCAGTACGCCCAGAACTGGCGTTTTTCCCGCATCGACCGGGTGGCTGTTGCCATCATGCGCTGCTCGATGTATGAGATCCTATACATGGACGATGTGCCCACCTCCGCTTCCATCAACGAGGCCGTGGAGATCGCCAAGGGCTATGAGCCTACCGAGGCCTGTGCCTTCATCAACGGCATTCTCGGCACCTTTGCCCGCCAGCACGCCGAAGAGACCGCTGCAGAAGGGGAGAGCGGCCAATGAAAGGCGCTCTGGCCTTTGACACCAGCAATTATACCACCTCTGTGGCCTGGTTTTCCCCGGAGAAACAGCTCCATAGCCGCAAGCTCCTGGATGTGCCCAAGGGAGCTTTGGGCCTTCGCCAGCAGGAGGCCCTGTTTCAGCACGTCAAGCGTCTGCCGGAGCTGACCCGAGCTCTCCTTGCCCAGGGTCCCGGCTCCATCGCCGCCGTCGGCGCCAGCACCGCGCCCAGGGAGACGGAGGGGTCGTATATGCCCTGCTTTTTGGCCGGGGCGTCCCAGGCCCAGGTGGTCGCTCAGATCCTGGATGTGCCCTGTCACGCCTGGAGCCACCAGCAAGGCCACCTGGCCGCAGCGGCCTGGAGCGCGGGACATATGGAGCTGCTGGACCAGCCCTTTTTGGCATGGCATCTCTCCGGGGGCACCACGGAGCTTTTGAGCGTTAAGCCCCAGGGCGTCGCCGTCACCGCTCAAGTCATCGGCGGCACCTCCGACATCTCCGCCGGCCAACTCATCGACCGCGCCGGGGTCCTGCTGGGGCTGGACTTTCCGGCTGGCAAGGCCCTGGATGCCCTCAGCGCCACGGCTGTTGGCAAGCAAAAGCCTTTCCGTGTGAAGACAAACGGCCTTTCCTTCTCCCTGTCAGGCATGGAGAACCAGGTAAAAGCCATGGCGGAGAGGAGAGAGGAGAAGGGCGAGATCGCTCGGTTCGTGCTGGACACCCTTTCGGACGTACTGGTCCGGGTCACCGCCGCGGCCCAGAGTGCCTATCCGGGAGAGCCGGTGCTGTGCTCCGGCGGCGTGGCATCTAACAGTCGGCTTCGCTTTCAGCTCACTGAGCTCTGCCAAGCAATCTTTGCCACGCCGGAATACGCTTCCGATAACGCCATGGGCTCCGCCATCTTGACATACCGGGCCTGGGAGGGGTCTCATGGATAATTACATCTATACCGTCACCGCGCTCAACGAGTATATCAAGGACCTGGTGGACGCCGACGCGGGCCTTGCCGCTGTCACCGTCCGTGGCGAGATATCTAACTACAAGGCCTATCCCTCCGGCCACCACTATTTCACGCTGAAGGACGAGGCCGGGGCGCTGAAATGCGTCATGTTTAAACAAAGCGCTCTGCGCCTTCGTTTTCAGCCTCAAAACGGCATGACGGTGGTGGCTATGGGACGGGTGAGCGTCTACCCCCGGGACGGCGCTTACCAGCTCTATGTCTCCGCTATGATGCCCGATGGCGTTGGCGATCTCCATGCCGCCTTTGAGCGGCTCAAGGCCAAGCTGGCCCAGGAGGGCCTTTTCGATCCCGGGCATAAGAAGCCCATCCCCGCTTATCCGACCAAGATCGCCCTGGTCACTTCTCCTGTGGGCGCCGCCGTGCGGGATATGCTCCGTATTTTGGAGGCCCGCTGGCCCGCGGCCAGGGTCTGCATCCTGCCTGTCCGGGTCCAGGGCACGGAGGCTGCCGGAGAGATCAGCCGAGCCATTGAATACGCCAACGCCGCGGGCATCGCCGACCTGATCATCACCGGTCGTGGCGGTGGCTCTATGGAGGACCTGTGGTGCTTTAACGACGAGGACCTGGCCCGGACCATCTATGCGTCGGAGATCCCGATCATCTCCGCTGTAGGCCACGAACCCGACGTGACCATCGCTGATTATGTGGCCGATCTTCGGGCCGCGACGCCCTCCAACGCCGCTGAGCTGGCCGTTCCAGACCAAAACGAGGTCTACGCCTGGCTCTCCCAGACTCAGGCCCGACTGGCCCAGCGGGTCCAGCGGGAACTGTCTTTGGGCCGGGAACGGCTGCGCCGCTATGCCCAAAGCCGCTGCCTGAGCGACCCCATGAACCTGGTGACAGACCACCGCCAGATGCTGGACCATCAGAGCGCTCGGATGACCGCGGCGCTGAAGGAACACCTGGCCATAGAGCAAGCGCGCTTTGCCGCCATCGGCGGCAAGCTGGACGCGCTGAGCCCGTTGAAGGTCCTGGGTCGTGGCTACGCCATTCCCCAGCAGGCCGACGGCAAGGTCATTCCCACTGTGAAGGCGCTGAAAAAGCAAGGAGTATTTACCCTCCGGCTGCGAGACGGCAGCGTAGCGTGCCGGGTGGAGAAGGAGTGAAGCCCTATGGCAGCAAAAAAACCCACTTTTGAAGAGGCTATGACACGGCTGGAGCAGATCGTGACCTCCATGGAGCGGGGCGAGGCCCCCTTGGAGCAGTCCCTGGCCCTCTTTGCCGAGGGCACGGAACTTCTCAAGCAGTGCGCGCTTTTGTTGGACAAGGCCGAGCAGCAGGTGACGAAGATCGCCAAAGCCGCCGACGGCCAGCTCCAGGAAGTCCCCTTTGAAGCGGAGGACTGACCCATGGACCTGCAAGCGCGAATGAAGGCCGACGTTGCCTTGGTAGAAACGGCTCTTGGCCGTATCTTTGCCGACGCCGCGCCGATCGAAGACATCTATGAGGCCATGGAGTATAGTCTCTTAGCCGGTGGCAAGCGTCTGCGTCCAGTGCTGGCCATTGAGGTCTGCCGCCTTTGCGGCGGGGAACCGGAGGCCGTTTTGCCCCTGGCCTGCGCGGTGGAGATGGTCCACACCTATTCTCTCATTCACGACGACCTGCCCGCCATGGACAACGACGATCTCCGTCGGGGCAAGCCCACCAACCACAAGGTATACGGCGAGGCCACCGCTATTCTGGCTGGCGACGGCCTTTTGACCGCCGCCTTTGAGACCATTGCCAGAGCGGAAAACCTCTCCGAGCGCCAGCGGCTGCAGGCGGTCTCCGCCCTGTCCCGGGCCGCCGGGCCAGCCGGAATGATCGGCGGCCAGGTACTGGACATGGCAGGGGAGGACCGGACGCTGGACCGCCAGGCGGTGGAGCGACTCCAGCGGCTCAAATGCGGCGCGTTGATCCGCTGCGCGGCCCACATGGGCTGCATCGCCGCGAACGCCGACGCCGCTACAGCCCAGGCGGTGGACCGCTATGCCGACGCCCTGGGGCTGGCCTTTCAGGTCCGGGATGACATTTTGGATGTTACCGCTACCGAGCAAGTCTTGGGCAAGCCCATCGGCTCAGACCAGGCCAGCCATAAGACCACCTTTGTGACCCTTATGGGCCTGGAGGCGTGTCAGGAGTGGGTGGAACAGTTGAGCCGCCAGGCCGCCGAGGCCCTGGCCGGATCGCAGAACGCCCAATTTCTCCAAGAATTGGCCGAACAGCTGGCCCAGCGTAACAGCTAACGATCATTTTCAAGATAAAAAAGGTAGGTGAATGCCGTGGAGCCCTTTGACAATGTGGAGCTGAAAGCCATGAGCGACGATCAGGCCCAGGACCTGTGCGCCTCCCTCCGCGGCGCTATCCTCCGTACCGTTTCCCAAACCGGCGGCCATTTGGCCTCCAGCCTGGGCACGGTGGAACTCACCGTGGCCATTCACCGGGTATTTGATTTGAATACAGACCGCTTGGTCTTTGACGTTGGCCACCAGTGCTACAGCCATAAACTCCTTACCGGCCGCGCCGACGCATTTGACACCCTGCGGCAGCTGGGCGGCGTGGCGGGTTACCCCAAGCCCACCGAGAGCGACACCGACGCCTTCATCGCCGGGCACGCCTCCAATTCCGTCTCCGTGGCCCTTGGCATGGCAAGGGCCAGAACGCTGCGGCATAAAGACTATCATGTTTTGGCCCTGCTGGGCGATGGCGCGCTCACCGGCGGTCTGGCCTACGAGGGTCTGTCCAACGCCGGGCAGAGTGGCGAGAAAATGATCGTGATCTTGAATGATAACGGGATGTCCATTACCCAGAATGTGGGCGGAATGTCACGCTATTTAGCACGCCAACGGCTAAAGCCCCAGTACCTGAACTTCAAAAAGGGCTACCAGAAGGTTCTGAAGTCCAACCTTTTGGGCCGCAAATTATATAAATTCAATCACCGGGTCAAGACCGCGGTGAAGGACGCGCTGCTGCCGTGCAGTATGTTTGAGAACATGGGCTTTACCTATCTAGGCCCGGTGGACGGCCACAACGTCAAGCTGCTGACCCGTCTTCTGCGCTACGCCAAGGAAGGAGTAGAGGGGCCGGTCTTGCTCCATGTAAAGACTGTAAAGGGAAAGGGGTTTACACCAGCGGAGGAGGCGCCGGACAAATTTCACGGCGTCGGTCCCTTTGACCTGGCCACCGGCCAGCCTAAGCACCCTGCCAAGCCCAACTATTCCGCCGTCTTTGGTCAGAGCCTGTGCGCCCTGGCCCGGGGAGACGACCGGGTTTGCGCCATCACCGCCGCCATGCAGTCGGGCACGGGGCTGGACAGCTTTGCCGCCGAGTTTCCAGAGCGCTTCTTTGACGTTGGTATCGCCGAGGGCCACGGCGTCTCCATGGCCGCCGGCATGGCAAAGCAGGGGATGGTGCCTGTCTTTGCCGTCTATTCCAGCTTCCTTCAGCGTGGCTATGATATGCTCTTACATGACGTTGCCATCAGCGCTCTCCACGTTGTCCTGGCCGTGGATCGCTCGGGCCTTGTAGGCGAGGACGGGGAGACCCATCACGGCTTGTTCGATGTGGCCTATCTCACCTCCGTTCCCGGTATGACCGTGTTGGCTCCAGGCTGCTTCCAAGAGCTAAGGGAGATGCTGGCCTGGGCCTTGGAGGCGTGCGACGGGCCGGTGGCCATCCGTTATCCCCGGGGCGGGGAGGGGGACTACCAGGGTTCCTTTGATGGTCAAAAAACGGTGAGGCTCAAAGAGGGCAAAGGTATTACCCTTGTCACCTATGGCGTCACCACCCATGCCGTTCTGGACGCCGCCAAGGATCTGGACGCCGACGTTTTCAAATTTCAAGCCATCGCGCCCGCGGATTGGTCGCCTGTTTTGGACAGCGCCCGCAAAACAGGCCGGGTCCTGGTGGCCGAGGAATGCGTCGCCCAGGGCTCCATTGGCCAACAGCTGGCGGCTCAGCTTTCCCTGCACGGTGTAAAGGTAAATAACTTAACGCTTTGTAATGCGGGCTCTGGCTTTGTGACCCACGGCAGCGTGGATGATCTGCGTAAGCTCTGTGGCCTGGACGCGGCGTCCATCGCCAAACGGGCAAAGGAGGCTCTGGCGTTATGACAAAAACACGCTTGGACGTGGCTCTGGTCCAGCATGGTCTTTGTGAGAGCCGCCAAAAGGCGCAGGCTGCCATTATGGCGGGTCTGGTGCTGGTCAACGGCCAAAAGGTGACCAAATCCGGTACAAGTGTAGACGAAAGCGCCGCCATTGAGGTGAAGGGGCCCGCCATCCCCTATGTGAGCCGGGGCGGTCTCAAGCTGGAAAAGGCCATGGAGCTTTGGAGCATTGACCTTACCGGCAAGGTTTGCGCCGACATCGGCGCCTCCACCGGCGGCTTTTCCGACTGCATGCTTCAAAATAGCGCTGCCAGGGTCTACGCGGTGGACACCGGCTATGGAAAGCTGGACTGGAAGATCCGCACCGACCCCAGGGTGGTGGCCCTGGAGCGGACCAACGCCCGCTACCTGACCCATGAGCACATCCCTGAGAAGCTGGACTTTGCCAGTGTGGACGTCTCCTTCATCTCCCTGCGCCTCATTTTGCCCGCGCTGCGGGGTGTTTTGAAGTCCGAGGGTCAGGTGGTTTGCCTGGTCAAGCCCCAGTTTGAAGCGGGAAGAGAAAAGGTGGGCAAAAAGGGCGTGGTCCGGGACAAGGGGACCCATCTGGAGGTCCTGGAGCACTTTCTGGACCATGCCCATGAAAATCAATTTGCTGTAAAGGCCATGACCTTTTCACCTATCAAAGGTCCAGAGGGCAACATCGAATATCTGGGCCTACTGGGCCCGGCGGATACAGCCGAGGGCGAGTTTGACCTGAAGGCACTGGTAGAGGCCTCTCATCAGGCCCTGGAGGAGGCGTAAGTATGACGGTAGTTCTCAGTCCAAACCCCTATCGGGACCGGGGCCTGAAGGCCGCCCAGGCGGCCAAGGCCATTCTGGAGCAGGCCGGGGTCCGGGTCCTGATGTGTCTACCGTTCGCTCTGGAGGAGGGTAGCCACGTGGAGCTGCCTCAGGGCATGACCTTTACCGAGCTGCAAGAGGGCCTGTCCCAGGCGGACGCCCTGGTCTGCTTCGGAGGCGACGGCACCATTCTCCATGCCGCCAAGGGCGCTGAGGCATACAAGGTACCCATTCTGGGCGTCAACATGGGCAGCGTGGGCTTTATGGCCGAGCTGGAACACTCGGAGCTGTCCCAGCTCTCCAAGCTCCCCGCTGGAGAGTACTCTGTGGAAAGCCGTATGATGCTGGATGTCCGGGTCCTGCGGGGCAACAAGACCGTCTTCCGGGACGCCGCCCTCAACGACGCCGTGCTCACGAAGGGCGCTGTGGCTCGGGTGGTGGACCTGGCCGTTTATGGCGATAAGGTTTTGATCTCTCAGTTTGCCGGAGACGGTGTGATCATCAGTACGCCTACTGGCTCCACCGCCTATTCTATGTCTGCCGGCGGCCCCATCGTGGAGCCCACCGCCCAGAGCATCGTGGTCACGCCTATCTGTGCCCACGCCTTTCAGGCCAAGGCCTTCGTGCTGGATGCCAGACGGCTGGTCAGCGTCCGCATGGGCTTTGACCGCCGCAAGACCGCCTATCTCTCCGTAGACGGCGGCCGGGCCTTTAAGCTTCAGCACGGCGACAGGGTGGAGATCACCCGTTCCCAGCGCCAGACCCGCCTTGTGAAGCTGACGGGCCGGAGCTTTTACGAGATACTCAATCAAAAGCTGGGAAAGGGGTAAGCGCATGAAAGCAAGAAGGCAAGGGGAGATCCTGTCCATCATTGCCTCCACGCCGGTGGAGACCCAGGAGCAGCTTTTAGAGCAGCTGCGATGCCGGGGTATCGAGGCCACCCAGGCCACCATTTCCCGGGACATCAAGGAGCTGCACTTAGTCAAGGAGCTCAGCGGCAAGGGCAGCTACCGCTACGCGCTGTCGGGCAAGAAGGACCACACCAATATCACAGGACGGCTGAAGACTATCTTCCGGGAGGGCGTTGTCAGCTACGAACAGGCCCAGAACCTGGTGGTGGTCAAGACTATGCCCGGCCTGGGCTCCGCCGCCGGCGCGGCGCTGGACGGCATGGAGATCCCGGACCTTGTAGGCTCTCTGGCCGGGGATGACACGGTCCTTTTGATCCTCCGTACCAACCAAAATGCCCAGGATTTTTGCGCCACCATCGGCGAAATGCTGTCGTGAAAGGAGGCTGGGGGCTATGCTGGCTCAGCTCCATATAGAAAATATCGCGGTCATCGAGTCCTCTGACCTGGCCTTTGGGTCTCGCTTCAATGTCCTTACTGGCGAGACCGGCGCGGGCAAATCCATCGTGGTGGACGCCATCGGCGCGATTCTCGGCCAGCGCACCAGCCGGGACCTGATCCGCACCGGGGCGAAGTCCGCCTGCGTAGAGGCCCTGTTTCGGGACCTTCCCGCCCTTGCGTGGTTCGAGGAAAACGGCGTCACGACCGATGAAAACGGCGAGCTGCTGCTCCGCCGGGAGATCCAGGCCGACGGCCGTAATCTCTGCCGGGCCAACGGCCAGATGCTGACGGTGGCCCAGCTCAAGGCCCTGGGCGACCAGTTGGTGAATATCCATGGCCAGCACGACGGTCAGCAGCTGCTGGACCCGGCCTGCCACCTCTCTTATCTGGACCGCTTCGGCGGCCTGGTAGAAGGCCCCCTAGCGGAATTTCAGCAGGCCTATGAGACTGTGATGACCCTGAAACGGGAGATGGCCGCGCTCCAAATGGACGAGTCGGAAAAGGCCCGGCGGCTGGACTCGCTGCAGTTCCAGATCGACGAGCTGGAGCGGGCGGAGCTAAAGGAGGGGGAGCAGGAGGAGCTGGACCGTCGCCGGGACCTGCTTCGCAACGCGGAAAAGCTCATGACCGCCGCCGCCCAGGCCCACGCCGCCCTCTCCGGCGACGAGGATAACGCCGGCGCCGCCGACCTTCTGGAGCAAGCCGCGTCCGCCCTCCACGCCGGGAGCCGGGCCAGCCAGGACTTTGCCGACCTGGCCGCCGCCGCCGATGAGGCCCGCTACGCCGCCCAGGACCTGGCCGAGCGCGTTCGGGACCTGCAGGACAGTTTGGACATGGAGCCCGGCGAGCTGGATCAGGTAGAGTCCCGGCTGGAGCAGCTTTACCGTCTGAGCAAAAAGTACGGCGCCACCACCGCCGATATGCTGGCCTACCTGGACCGCTGCCGGACGGAGCTGGACCAGATCCAGTTCTCCGCCGAGGCACTGGAGAAGCTCCAGCAAAAGCTGGACAAAGCCTTGGAAGAAGCTAGGTATAAAGGCAAAAGCCTTTCCACAAAACGGCAGGTCGAAGCCCGGAAATTGGAAGCGCGCATCCAGACGGAGTTGGCCGAACTAGATATGCCCAAGGTCCGTTTCTGTGTCCAGATGACCCCGAAAACAGGGGAGCTGGCCATGGACGCCACCGGCATGGACGAGGTCTGCTTCCTGATGTCTGCCAATACCGGCGAGGATTTAAAACCCATCCACAAGATCGCCTCCGGCGGCGAATTGGCCCGCATTATGCTGGCATTGAAGAATGTGCTGGCGGAGAATGACGACGTTTCCACCCTGATCTTTGACGAGGTGGACACCGGCGTCTCTGGCCGCGCCGCTCAAAAGGTGGCCCAAAAGCTAGCCCAGGTCTCCCGTCACAAGCAGGTTTTATGCGTCACCCATCTGCCCCAGCTGGCCGCCATGGCCGACGACCACTTCTCTGTGGAAAAAGGGGAGCGTAACGGGCGGACCTTTACCGACGTGGCCCTCCTGGACTTGGACCAGCGCAAGTCTGAGGTAGCCCGCCTCACCAGCGGCGAGCAGATCACCCCCGCCGCCCTGACCAGCGCCGGAGAGCTGCTGGAGAGCGCCCGGGCACTGAAAATGAGGCTTGACAAATAAGAGGCCCTGTACTATAATCCCCAGTAATGAAGTCAAGGCTTTGACGAGGAAGAGTAGCCGGACCAGCCGCTGCCAAGAGAGACCCTGATGTGGTGAAAAGGGGAGAGCGGGGGCCGGGGAATACCCCTCTGAGCCGCTTGCCGAACGCCCTGTGGCCAGTAGGACAAGTCCGGGTGCGCCCGTTACCGCGCCGCCGTGTCTTTTCTAAAACGCACGGCCTGAGGCCCTCTTTCCGTGAGGATAGGGCAAACCAGAGGTGGTACCGCGTTTTAAACGTCCTCTGTCCGAGTATTCGGACAGAGGATTTTTCTTTGAAGAAGAGGGAAGTGATCATTTTGTCCGCCCAGCAAAAGGGAACGCTTTATGTGTTCCTGTCCGCCGCGCTCTATAGCATCGGCGGGCTATGCATCAAGCTCATCGACTGGAACGGCATCGCCATCAACGGCGCCCGCACCGCCATCGCTTTGGTAGTCATCGGTCTTTATATGGCGGTCACGAAGCACAAGCCGAAGCTGAACCGATGGGTGATCCTGGGCGCGCTGTGCGTCTGCGGCACCAACGTGCTCTACGCGGTGGCCAACAAGCTGACCACCGCGGCCAACACCATCGTTTTGCAGTTCACAGCCCCCATCTTTGTCATTCTCTTCTCCGTGCTTTTGCTGGGTAAAAAGCCCAGGTGGCTGGACCTGACCGTCTGCGGCTTAGTACTGGGCGGGGTCGTCCTCTTCTTTGTGGACAGCCTGTCGGCAGGCGGGATGCTGGGCAATGTCCTGGCGCTGCTGTCTGGCGTATCCTACGCAGGGGTTTTCCTGCTGGGCGACTTGCCCGATGGGGATCCGCTGGCCTCGGTGTTCTGGGGCGATGTACTCAGCGCGGTCATCGGCCTGCCCTTTGTGCTGACCCAGCCGTCCCTTAGCCCCAGCGGCCTGACCGCCCTGGTGGTCCTGGGCGTATTCCAGGTGGCCCTGGCCTATATCCTGCTCACTGAGGGCTTGAAAACCACCCCGGCGGTAACTGCCAGCCTGGTGTCCGGCATCGAGCCGGTACTCAACCCCATTTTGGTAGCGGTGTTCTATCATGAGACCGTTGGCCCGCTGGCTCTGGCGGGGGCGGTGATCGTAGTTGGCAGCATTGTGCTTTATAATATCTTACTGGCCAGGTTGGTGAAGGATGAAGTCTTATGAAGGTCGAATTATTGCGGGCAACGGTAGATGACGCGGGCGAGATACACGCCATGCAGCTCAAAGCGTTCAAAGAACTGTTGGAGAAATATCAGGATTTTGATACCAACCCGGGGAATGAAGCGATAGAGGGCGTGCGAAAACGCCTGGAGCAAGACTACACATATTACTATTTCATCTGTGCGGAAGGACAAAAGGTAGGCGCTGTGCGCATCGTAGATAGAGCTGACAAGCGAAAGAGGATCTCTCCTATATTCGTATTGCCTGAATACTGGGGCCGGGGCATTGCACAGAGGGCGATCCAGCTTTGCGAGGAACTCCACGGGAACGATGACTGGGAATTGGAGACGATCTTACAGGAACCAAAAAACTGCCATTTATATGAAAAGATGGGGTATCATCGGACAGGCAGGACAGAAGCCATCAATGATAAGCTCACTTTGGTATATTATACCAAGTAGAAAAGTACAAGAAGAAAACTCTTTAAGATAAAGGAGCAAGAAAAAATGAAGATCTATGAAGAATTGAAGGCCCGCGGGCTGATCGCCCAGGTCACCGACGAAGAGGAGATCCGGGAGGTCATCAACAACGGCAAGGCCAAGTTCTATATCGGCTTTGACTGCACCGCCGACAGCTTGACTGCAGGGCACTTCATGGCCCTGACGCTGATGAAGCGGCTCCAGCAGGCGGGCAACAAGCCCATCGCCCTCATCGGCGGCGGCACCACCATGATCGGCGACCCTTCGGGCCGCACCGATATGCGCAAGATGCTCACCAAGGAGGACATCGACCACAACGCCGCCTGCTTCAAGCGTCAGATGGAGCGCTTCATCGAGTTTGGCGACGGCCCCAACCAGGCCATGATGGTCAACAACGCCGACTGGCTGCTGAAGCTGAACTACGTGGAGCTTTTGCGGGAGGTGGGCGCGTGCTTCAGCGTCAACAATATGCTCCGTGCCAAGTGCTACGAGCAGCGCATGGAGAAGGGCCTTTCCTTCCTGGAGTTCAACTATATGATCATGCAGTCCTACGACTTTTACCATATGTTCCAGACCATCGGCTGCAACATGCAGTTCGGCGGAGACGACCAGTGGTCCAACATGCTGGGCGGCACTGAGCTGATCCGCCGCAAGCTGGGCAAGGACGCCTACGCCATGACCATCACCCTGCTCACCGACTCTCAGGGCCACAAGATGGGCAAGACCGCGGGCAACGCCGTGTGGCTGGATCCCAATAAGACAAGCCCCTATGATTTCTACCAGTACTGGCGCAACGTAGGCGACGCCGACGTGATGAAGTGCATCCGCATGCTCACCTTCCTGCCCCTGGACCAGATCGACGCCATGAGCGACTGGAAGGATAACAAGCTCAATGAGGCCAAGGAGATCCTGGCCTTTGAGCTCACCAAGATGGTCCATGGCGAGGCCGAGGCCCAAAAGGCCCAGGAGGCCGCCCGGGCTCTGTTCTCCGCCGGAGGCGACAGCGCCAATATGCCCGCTACCCAGCTGACTGAGGACCAGCTGACAGACGGCGTGATCGGTCTTCTGGACCTGATGCTGTGCTGCGGCCTGGTGCCCTCCAAGAAGGAGGCCCGGCGGCTCATCGAGCAGGGCGGGGTAGAGGTCAACGGCCAGAAAGTGGCCGACACTACCATGATGATCGAAAAGGCCCAACTGGAGGGCGACGGCCTGACCATCAAGAAGGGCAAAAAGGTCTTCCACCGGGCGCAGATGGCCTGATAGATCGTACACCATAGGTTAAATGACGCGGCCTTGAAAAGGGCCGCGTCATTTTTTTGAAAAACCCTCTTGACAAAGGTATGGCAGCTGTGTATACTGTTCATATCGTACATATACAGTATGAACGGAGGCGACGGCGTGAACATCATCCTTCGCAACACCGGAGACGTGCCCATCTACGACCAGATCACCCGCCAGGTGAAGGGGCAGATCCTCGGCGGCCAACTGGCCGAGGGGGAGGCCCTGCCCTCCATCCGCGCCCTGGCCCAAGACCTGCGCATCAGCGTCATCACCACCAAGCGGGCCTACGACGAGCTGTGCAAGGAGGGCTTTCTCACGGCGGTGCCCGGCAAGGGCTACTATGTGGCGCCCCGGAACCTGGAACTGGCCCGGGAAGAGGGCCGCAGAAGGGTGGAGGAGCACCTGGGCCAGGCTGTGGAGGCCGCCCGAGGGGTGGGCATGAGCCGGGCAGAGGTGCTGGAAGCGCTGCAGTTACTCTATCAGGAGGAGTGAAACAGACATGGAATTTGCCATTCAGACCAAGGGGCTGACCAAGGACTACGGCGGCTTCACGCTGGACAACATCGACCTGGCCCTGCCCGGCGGGACCATCATGGGTCTGATCGGGGAGAACGGAGCGGGGAAGTCCACCCTCATCAAGTGCCTGCTGGGCATCATCAAGCCCACGGCAGGGGAGGCGGAGCTGCTGGACCAGCCCGCGGCCCAAGCTCTGGGCGAGGTGGGCTATGTCCCGGACGAGTGCCCCTTTTCCGACGTTTTAAAGGTAAAACAGGTAGGAGGCTTCCTCTCCGGGGTCTTTCCCACCTGGGAGCAGGAGCGCTTTGAGGGCTATCTGGAAAAATTCGACCTGCCCAGGGACAAGAAGATCAAGGAGCTGTCCCGGGGCATGAAGATGAAGCTGACCATTGCCGCCGCTCTGGCCCACCGGCCCCGGCTGCTGGTGCTGGACGAGGCCACCTCAGGGCTGGACCCGGTGGTTCGGGACGAGATATTGGACGAGTTTTTGGCCTTCGTCTGCGACGAGGACCATGCTATCCTGATCTCCAGCCACATCACCAGCGATCTGGAGAAGATCTGCGACTATGTGACCTATCTCCATAAGGGGCGCCTGACCGTGAGCGGCGCCAAAGACGAGCTGCTGGAGCGCTACGGCAAGGTCTCCTGCTCCAGGGTCGAGCTGGCCGCTATTCCGCCTGAACTGCTGGTGGGCAAACGAGAAGGGGAGTACGGCTGCCAGGCCCTGGTGTCCGACCGGGCGGCTTTGAAGCGCCTTCTGCCCAATATGGCGGTGGAGACAGCCAGCTTGGAAGACATTATGATCTACACCACAAAGGGGGAGCGGTAACATGATGGGCTTTTTGAAGCGGGACCTTTTTTTGCAGATGGTCAATCTGAAATTCTATCTGTGCTTTTTGCTGGCATTTTTGCTCTTATCCACCCTCAGTGACTTTTCTGCCAATTTTGCCTCGATCTACCTGGTCATCTTCTCTGCCACCGGCGTTACCAGCCTCTTCAGCTACGATGAGGTCAACCACTGGGAGGCTTATGCCGCCGCGGCTGGTGGCCGGCTGCGTGCGGTGGACGCCCGGTATGTGTTGTCTATCCTTCTGGGACTGGTGGTATTTCTCTTCCAACTGCTCCTGGGCATTTTAAATCGCTCCAACCAGTTGGATATTGCCATTCTTTACGGCAGCGCCTTTTTTCTCTACGCCGCGGTGGTCCTCCCGATCTCCTACCGCTTTGGCGGCACCAAGTCCCGCGTCATTATGATCGTGGCCGTGGGGGTTTTTACCGGCCTGGCAGCCATTGTGACTACCGCGTTTCAGTCTTCCTCCGACAGTGCTTTGCTGTCTGGCCTGAGCGGTCTTTTTTCCGTTATCTTTCCCCTTGCTTGTCTGTTGGCCCTGGCAGTATCTCACCGCATTTCCAGAGCCATCATGGCCCGCAAGGAGCTTTGAGGCGTTTGCAAGTATAAAAAGAGGGCGGCAACACGTAATCGTGTTGCCGCCTTTCTAGTATCATCAATGTTAGGGATTGGTCAGGACCTTCTTGAGCCGGGCAAAGCGGGGGAGGGAGTGCTCCGTGGGAGCCTCGGCGGCGCCCTGGATCAGAGGCAAGGCGTAGTCGATGAAGGCCTGGGTCACGCCGTTATGCTCGGCGTTGATCCACTCCAGAGGGACCTTCTTCTCGAAGTTAGCTACCTCGGAGAGGTTGAAGAGCTTGGTCTTGCAAGTGTACTTGCCATCCTCGCGGGAGCACTCGAAGCCCACCATCTTGTCCGTTTCGCCGGACACGGCGGCCTCCACGGCGGTCTTGCCGGCCAGGAAGGACTCGTCGATGTCGGTGCGGGAGGCCATATGGGCGCCGCAGCGCTGGAGCAGGGAGAGCTCGATACCCCGGACCTTGGAGCCGGTCTTTTCCTTCACGATGTTGGCCAGCATAGCGGCCAGGCCGCCCAACTGGGCGTGACCAAAGCCGTCGGTAGCGGAGGCCTTGGCCTCGGAGACGAAGGTGCCGTCGGCATAGTGGATGCCCTCGGAGACAGCCACAATGCACTTGCCGTTAGCCTTATAGATGCGCTCCACATCGGCCAGGAATTTGTCCATCTCAAAGTCCACCTCGGGGAGGTAGACAAGGTCAGGCGCGCAGCCCACCACGCCGGCCAAAGCGGCAGCGCCAGCCAGCCAGCCGGCGTGACGGCCCATGATCTCGATGATGGTCACCATGCCGGTGTCGTAGACCCGGGCGTCCTTATAGACCTCGGCGCAGGAGGTAGCGATATACTTGGCGGCGCTGGCAAAGCCGGGGCAGTGGTCGGTGCCAAAGAGGTCGTTGTCGATAGTCTTGGGTACGCCCATGATACGGCAGGCATAGCCCACCTTCTGCATATACTTGGAGATCTTGTTGCAGGTGTCCATGGAGTCGTTGCCGC